>Ga0181579_10000359_pt1 | contig 35877 bp, 35 predicted proteins | sample 071ome_24_FD_132996 | JGI IMG/M metagenome (GOLD analysis project Ga0181579, IMG submission 132996) | Coastal salt marsh microbial communities from the Groves Creek Marsh, Skidaway Island, Georgia - 071402CT metaG (megahit assembly) | ecosystem: Environmental > Aquatic > Marine > Intertidal...
GCTTTATCCACCACGTTGGGCGCGGCGTAAGCCAGGCCAAGAACGCAGATGACCAGAACCAGAATTATCTTCCAACGGGCGATATAGACCATGCTGCCTGCCGTTACGGGTTACGCGTGGAAACCGGATATATTGGGCTATTTCTTGTCGTTGCCCGTTTTTTCTTCCTCGCCGTCTTCCGTGTCGTCGCTATTGTCGTCGTTGGCGGCTTCGCGTCCTTCTGTCTTGGACATGACATCCGCGACCATTCCCCGCGCGACGCGGACCTTTATGCCTTCGGCAATTTCGACGATCAGCTCGTTTTCGCTCTGCACTTTGGTAATTGTGCCCATGATCCCGCCGCTGGTCAGAATCCGGTCGCCCCGCCGGAGCGCTTCAAGCATGGCCTTGTGTTCCTTCTGTTTCTTCTGTTGCGGCCTGATCAGAAGGAAATAGAAAACAACGAAAATCAGGACCAGGGGCAGGAGCGATTCCAGACCGCCCATCCCGCCGCCGGCTCCCTGTGCGTAGGCAGGGGAAATAAACATCCTGTACTCCTATAAGGTTTGGCGCAAAAGCTGCGGGACTATAACCGTCTCATGCCCACATGCAAGAGCCGCAGTCCAAACGATTTAAGGTACTTAGGCCGAAATATCCCCGTTGACCGTTCACGCTCCCAGACATTAGGGTCGCGCCAGTTCCGAAAGATACGCCATGTCCGATTCCCAGCTTGCCCCCCTCCTCCGCCGGATTGCCGATGCTCTCGAACGACGCTATCCACCGGCGCCGCCGGAACCGGCGTTCGATAGCGCGAAGGCCTTCGTCTGGATGCCTGAAGACGGTCACCTTGAGCCCGTATCTCACGTCAATCGGGTCGAGCTCTCTCTCCTCAAGGGGATCGATCAGGCACAGGATATTCTGATCGAGAATACACGCCGGTTTGCTGAAGGGTTGCCGGCGAACAACGCCCTCCTCTGGGGCGCGCGCGGCATGGGCAAGAGCTCGCTGATCAAGGCCGCGCACGGCGCGATCGGGGTGGACCACCCGTCGCTGGTTCTGATCGAGGTGCATCGTGAGGATATCGCCAGCCTGTCCCGCCTCCTGCCGCTTTTAAGATCAGCGTCGGAAAACCGTTTCATCATTTTCTGCGACGATCTGTCGTTCGACGGAGAAGATGCGGCCTATAAATCGCTTAAGGCGCTGCTGGAGGGCGGCATCGAGGGAAGGCCCGGCAATGTCGTCTTCTATGCGACATCCAACCGCCGCCACCTGATGCCCCGCGACATGATCGAGAATGAACGGTCTACGGCGATCAACCCGGCGGAATCGGTGGAAGAAAAGGTGTCCCTTTCAGACCGGTTCGGTCTCTGGCTCGGTTTCCACAGCTGCAGTCAGGATGTCTTCTTCGCCATGATCGACGGCTACGCGGACCGGTTCGGGCTCGATATCGATCGCGAAACGCTGCATGCCGAGGCCGTTGAATGGTCTATGACCAGAGGAGCCAGATCCGGTCGCGTCGCCTGGCAGTATATCCAGGATCTGGCGGGCAGACTCGGAAAATCGCTCGATTAGCGGGCTAAAGCCGCGAAAGTTCGGATTTCGCCCAGGTCCGCCAAACGAACCAGATACTGACGCGGGTCGACCGCACGATCGCCACGGCGCAATTCGAAATGCAACTGCGGTTGCCCTACATTTCCGGTACTGCCGACCCGAGCGATGATCGCACCGCGGCGGACGCGCTCACCCCGCCGAACGAGCAGCCGTTCGTTATGGGCATAGGCAGTCATCCAGCCATCCGAATGGCGCAAAAGCACCATGTTTCCGAATCCCTGAAGCTGATTGCCGGAATAGACGACGATGCCGTTTTCCGCCGCCCGAACCGGCGTGCCCCTATTAGCGGCGATATTGATCCCGTCATTGTGGAATCCGCCTTCGCGCGGACCAAAGCCGATAATCACTCTTCCACGCACAGGCCAGAGGAATTTGCCGCTGCTCCGTTCAGGTGGCTCGCCGATTCTTACCGGTTCCGTTTTTCTAGGCGGCGGGCGTGGCGGTTGCCGGGCGATTTCGGGATCCGGCCTGGGAAGAGCCGCACGTGCGGCGGGCGAAGGGCTGCTTACAGGTTGCGGTTCCGGCCTCCTGGCTGCGGCTATCCCGGTCGTCGAGCTCTTTACCGGCAGCACCAGTCTCTGTCCTTCGTCTATCCGATAAGGGGGCGGTATCCGGTTGACCCGGATCAGCTCGGCCATATCGACATCGAAGCGCTGGGCGATTGAATAGATCGAATCGTTTTTCTGAACGATATGAACGCTCTTTCCTGGAACCTTCAGAATTTGATTCGGGAAGATCACATAAGGGGCTGCGATTTCGTTGACTTCGATCAGGTTCCGCAAGGAGACGCCGTTTCGGCGCGCAATCAGGTAGAGCGAGTCGCCTTTTCGGACCCGAATGCGGCCGGGCCCGGGGTCTTCGAGAACTTCCGGCTGGTCAGCGGTTCTGGAGGAGGACGATTTCGAGGGTTCTCCCTGGACCACCTCGGGCCTGTGATCGATCCGGGCGCAGGCGCCAAGAAACAGGGCGACGAGAAAAAGAACGGCGGCCCTACGGAAATCAACCGGCATCGACCGTTCCTTCAAGCAAGGGAACGAACCTCACCGGCCAGAGCTCCTCTTCCGACCAGGCCCCCCCATCTGTACGACGCCAGCGCCTCAGGGTCTGCTCTCCGGAACTTCTTCCCACAGGTGCGATCAGAATGGCCGTATCCGCCATCTGATCGAACAGAACGCCTGGCACTTCCGCGGTACCGGCAGTGAGGATCATCCGGTCGAAGGGCGCCTGTTCGGGCCAGCCTTTCATGCCATCGCCCCAACGGGTAACGACGTTGTTGATCCGAAGCGATCTGAACCGTTCTTCGGCGGCGCGCATGAGCTCTCGATAGCGTTCGATTGTGTAGATTCTGCGGCAGATTCTTGACAGTACGGCAGCCTGGTAGCCGCATCCGGTGCCTATCTCCAGCACTTTGGAACGTGGTTCCAGCGTCAGCGCCTGGGTCATATATCCGACCACCGATGGCTGGCTGATTGTCTGGCCATGTCCGATGGGGAGAGCCTGATTTTCGTACGCCTGGTCGTGGAAGGACGGTGGTACGAAAGTTTCCCGGGGTACGCGCTCGATAGCTGAGAGGGCGCCGTTATCCGTGATGCCCTGCTGGCGGAGCTCCATGATCAGTCTGATCTTTCGGGACTCGAGCGTCATTCGGGCGTCAGCCGGTCCCGACCGTCCATATAGGGACGCAGCGCCTCGGGTACGACGACACTCCCGTCCGCCTGCTGATAGTTCTCCAGCACGGCAATCAGGCATCGGCCGAGAGCGACACCGGACCCGTTGAGCGTGTGGATGAACTCGGTTCCCTTCCCGCCTTCCGGACGGAACCGGGTGCGCATGCGGCGAGCCTGAAAATCGCCGCAGTTCGAGCAGGAGGAAATTTCCCGGTAAGTATTCTGGCCCGGCAGCCAGACTTCGAGGTCGTAGGTCTTGCGGGCGGAGAATCCCATATCGCCGGTCGACAGAACCATGACCCTGTAGGCCAGGCCGAGTCTTTTCAGGACTTCCTCGGCAGCGCCGGTCATTCTTTGATGCTCATCCTCTGACTGATCCGGATGGACAAGACTGACCAGTTCGACCTTGTTGAATTGATGCTGTCTCAGCATTCCACGGGTATCGCGCCCCGCAGCGCCGGCTTCGGAGCGAAAACAGGGCGTCAGGGCGGTGACCCGGATCGGAAGCTGAACCTCGTCGATAATATCGCCGCCCGATAGATTGGTAAGCGGTACCTCCGCGGTCGGAATGAGCCAGAAATCGTTCTCAGTCCGGAACAGGTCCTCCGCGAATTTCGGCAACTGGCCCGTGCCGAAAAGCGCTTCCGAACGGACCAGTATCGGGGGTGAAATTTCGGTGTATCCGAACTCGGCGGTATGCAGGTCGAGCATGAAGGCGCCAAGCGCGCGTTCCAGCCTGGCGATCTGACCTGACAGCACAACGAAGCGCGACCCGGAGAGTTTCGAGGCCTTGTCGAAGCTGATCCCGCCAAGGGTCTCGCCAATTTCCACATGATCCTTCGGTTCGAAATCGAAGACTGGCGGGGCGCCTACGCGGCGCACTTCTACATTGGCATCCTCGTCCTCGCCCACGGGGACATCCTCCAGCGGCAGGTTGGGTATCCCGGACAGAGACTCGTTCAACTCTTCATTCAGAGTCCGTTCCTCGTCTTCAAGAACCTGCATCCGGTCCTTGATATCGGCCACTTCCTGGATCAGTAATTCCGCGTCCTCTCCCCTGGATTTCGCCGCACCGATCTGTTTTGAGGCCTCGTTACGCCGTTTCTGCGCGTTCTGCAGTTCCGTCGTTACAGCCCTGCGCCTGCTGTCGAGGGCAATGAGCGATCCCGACAGGGCGTCGGCGCCACGCGTCGTCAGCGCCTTGTCGAAGACGTCTGCATTGTCGCGTATCCAGCGGATATCGTGCATAAATTTCTCCCCAGGGTCCGCGGCGTTATACGGGATTGAACGACTCTGCGTCCAGAATCAGCAAGCGGCGCTATGCAGGCTCCGTTTCGCCGGCTTCCTTTTCTGCCCGTTTCTTCTCGATCATTCGGGCGCCGATAATCGAAACCTCGTAAAGAACCAGAATTGGCAGGGCGAGCCCGATCTGGCTGATGACATCGGGCGGGGTCAGAACGGCGGCGAAAAGGAACACGCCGACAATCGCGTAACGCCGTTTGGCGGCCAGCCCCGCGGATGTGACGATCCCGACCCGGGCAAGCAGGATCAGACAGACAGGCAGTTCGAAACCGATCCCGAACGCGAAGATCAACTGCATGACCAGCGACATGTACTGATCGACTTTTGGTTCGACCTCTATGGGCAGGGAATCCGGACCGCCGACACTCTGAAAATTCAGGAAAAAGTCCCAGGCAAGCGGGAAAATGAAATAGTAGACAAGCGCGCCGCCCGCGAAGAAGAGCACCGGGGTTGCGATCAGAAATGGGAGGAACGCCCTTCTTTCGTGCTTATACAGCCCTGGCGCAACGAACAGCCATATCTGGGCCGACACGAGGGGAAACGATATAAAGGCCGCCGTGAAAAACGCGACCTTGAGATAGGTAAAAAACGCTTCGTGCAGAGCGGTATAGATCATGCGCGCGTTTTCGCGATCCATTTGCTCGGCGAGCGGCGCAACGAGAAACGTGAATATTTCCTCGGCAAAATAGAACGAGGCGATGAAGCAGGCGAAAAACGCCGCCAGTGAATAGATCAGACGGGTCCGCAACTCGACCAGGTGGTCGAGCAGAGGCATTTTCTTCTCGTCTTCTGCGGGGGTCGCCATCGTCAGGTTTCTTTAACCTCGGCCGGCTTCTGACGGGCTGTCTGTTCCGGACCGCTCTTTCCGCTTTCAGCGGCTTCCTTTGGAGAGGAGTCAGAAGAACTATCTATCTCAGGTAAGATTTCTGTTTCACCGTCCGGGTAATCGAACTCGGAATCGTCGTCCAGGTCGAACTCTTCGTCGGAATCTAGCGGGTTGTCTTCGAGAAGATGCCTGTCTTCGGTAAAGGCGTCTGAAATTTCCCCGTGAGGGTCTATCGACTGTTCGATTTCGTTGCGGATCGTGCCGACTTCGTCTTTCAAGCCGATACTTCTCGAGACATCATCTCCGATTTTCTCGAGTTCCACCTCATGTGCGAGGTCGTCCAAGCCGCTACGAAACTCCTGCGCAAGGCCGCGCGCCTGGCGGATCCAGCCAGAAACCGTACGGACCAGACCAGGCAATTCCCTGGGCCCTACCACGACGATCGCAACGATCACGATGATCAGGAATTCCCAACCGCCGATGTCGAACATGGCGCGTTCCTGTCTTTAAAAAAGCTTTCTTCGACCCGTACCTGTCGCGGAACGGAAACGATCAGGTCTTGGCGGGCTCGTCCTTTTTGGCCGCATCGGCAACTTCGGCTTTCGCGGTGGCATCGATTGTCGCCTTGTCACTGCTTTCGTCGGAAACGGCACCTTCCTTCAGGCCTTTTTTGAAAGAGGTAATGCCTTTCGCGAAATCTCCCATGAGACGCGGGATTTTTCCGCCACCGCCAAACAGTACAAGGGCGACGACAATGATCAGTATCCATTCCCAGCCACCTGTGAACATTGTCCTGCCCTTTCCTGCCGCCAACGGCGGCTAATCGCGACCTAAAAAACCGGCGTATCTCCTGCCGTTGCCGTAATTAATCAGCAGGCGCGTGCGCTATCAAGAAAATTTCTTCCGCAGAGCGCTAAATCAGGCCCTTCAACAGGTATCCAATACCATAGGCTATTCCGGCAGCGCCGAGGCCGATTGCCAGCGTTTCGACGCCCGAACGCCACCAGGATATCAGCGACCATCTGGCCTTGATCGATCCGATAACGAAGAACGTTAATCCAGTGAGAGAGATGCACAGGATGTTCGCAAGCATCCGCGTATCGGGCGCCTGGAGAATGAGATAAGGAAACAGCGGTACAAGGCCGCAAAGCAGGAAGGCGATGAAGGTCCCGATGGCCGCCTTGACCGAGGAACGCTCCTGCATGGGCAGGCCGTACTCCTCCGTCATCATGGTATCGACCCATAGTTTCCGGTCGGAGGTTATGATCGAGACGGCTCGCTCGAGATCTTTCCCTTCGAACCCCTTGGCCCGGTAGATTTCGCGAATTTCCCTGATCTCCCCCAGCGGATCCCGGTCGATCTGTCGATCTTCATGGGCCCGGATGCGGTCGAATTCCTCGTTCTCCGCCTTGGTACCGGTATAGTTGCTGGCCGCCATCGAGAACCCGTCGGCTACGATGTTGGCCGCGCCAAGAATCAGGATGATCTTGATGGAAAGATCCGCGCCGATAACGCCGGAAACAATGGCGAATGTCGTGACGGCGCCGTCGATGCCGCCATAAATCCAGTCGCGCAGATAGCTTGCCTCGTTGGTGTCTTCGAGGCGTTCCCGAATAGCTTCGGCGGAATGATCGTGAACAATGTCAGCGCACATGCAAACAGAATACGCTTCAAATCGCCCGGAAGCGACTGATTCAGTGCAACCGGATGAGAAAAATCAGAAAGCTTCGGGCGGTTCGTTTTCGTCTTCTTCGTGAAGCGGTTCTGCCGATTCCGGGACGTCGTCATCTGTCGCAGAATCCTCCGGTCCGTCCGGGGCCTGCTCGTCGTCTCCCTTCATGGTCGAGAGTTCGCCGAAGATCGTGCGGGTCGACCTGGAATCGAGCAGTCCGGCCGCCTTGAGTTCGTCGAGTCCTGGAAGATCGCCGATCTCGCCCAGGCTGAAATGGTCGAGAAATTCCTGGCTGGTCCCCCAGGTTACCGGACGACCGGGTGTGCGCCTCCTTCCGACCGGCCGGATCCAGCCGATTTCGAGCAGCGTATCAAGCGTTCCCTTGCTCAGGGCGACACCCCGGATTTCCTCGATTTCTCCCCGGGTGACCGGCTGGTGATAGGCAATGATCGCCAGGGTCTCGACAGCCGCACGGGAGGGCTTCCGCGAAACGGTGATTTCGATTTCAAGCGCGTCGGCAAGGTCGGGCGCCGTCCGGAACGCCCAGCGTCCGCCCGCCTTGATAAGATTGACGCCCCTGTCGCGATATTCCTCGCCAAGGCGCACGATCAGGTCCGCCAGGTCGACGCCGTCGGGCAGCCGTTCGGAGAGCCAGGCTTCGGTTACCGGTTCCGGTGCGGCGAAGAGAAGCGCTTCGAGCAACCGCAACGTCTGATCCGCAGGCTGTTTCTCAGGCTGTTCCATTGTTGTTTCTTGACCTGTTTCCTGATCCTGTTCGTCCTCGACGACCTCGCGAGGCGTTATCAACCCGTCCATGGCACCCTACTCCACCTGATGACCGGAAAGTTTCTGGTTATCGTTCTGCGCGCGTGAGCGCAGATAAATCGGGCCGAAAACGCCCGCCTGGCGTAACTCAAGCCTTCCCGATTTGGCAAGTTCAAGGCTTGCGGCAAATGTCGAGGCAAGCGCAGACTTCCGCACGAAACCGGTTCCTCGGATGCCGTCCGGCAGAAACGCTTCGAGCGTCTTCCAGTCGGGTAAGCGGCCAAGGATGGCCTCGAGCCGCTCCAGCGCATCGTCGACGGAATATATCTCGCTCGCCGTAATCTCCAGAGGGCCGCTCTGGTGACGTTTCTGCTGATCGCCATACGCCTTGAGAAGTTCGTAGAGCGACAGCTCGTATACCGGGATACGCCGGATTTTGACGCCTTCGGGTTTGCCGCGGGAAAACACATCCCTCCCGAGCCGGGGAAGCTGCAGGATGTTTTCACCGGCTGTTCGCATCGATTCCAGGCGACGGAGCTGAAATGCCAGTGCTTCGGCCATTTCCGGGCCCGATGGATCCTCGTCTTCTTCTTCCGCCGGCAGAAGAAGGCGGGATTTGAGATAGGCCAGCCACGCCGCCATAACGAGGTAATCGGCGGCGATTTCGAGTCGTAACCGGCGGGCTTCGTCGATAAAGGCCAGATACTGCTCCGCCAGCGCCAGGATGGAGATGTGCAGGAGGTCGACCTTCTGCTGACGCGCCAACGCCAGAAGAACATCGATCGGACCTTCGTAGCCTTCGAGATCGACAACCAGATCGCCGTCATTCCGCTGCGGCGTTTCGGTTTCGAAGGGATCCGTTTCTGTCGTCATGCGTTCGGTCGCTACCCTGCAGGTTTCGATCGTCTGTGTCGGCTTCAATGGGGGCCGAAGACTGTCATGATAAACCCATAAAGGGCATTGACCGGCCCCTGAACCAGCCAGCCGAGGATATCGATTTTCAGCCCGATATACTGGCCTGCCCATGGCACGACGAACAGTAGCAAGATTACTATTAAAAGACCGATTCGTTCCAGACGGGCGAGTTGATATGCAAGCGGCGATGGCAATAGTCCGACGGCCACCCGGCCCCCGTCCAGTGGCGGGAGCGGAAGCATGTTGAAGGCGGCGAGAGCCAGGTTGATCAGAACCGAATTGATCAGGTTGCGGGCTGCCCAGGCTTCGGATTCAACGGGAAGCATCGGGACGACGTGAAGGAGCAGCGCCGAGACAGCGGCCAGCGCCCGATTGATACCCGGTCCGGCGGCGGCAACCCAGATCATGTCCTGCTTCGGACGTCGCAAATTCATGAAATCGACGGGGACGGGCTTGGCCCAGCCGAACAGGAACGGCGCCCGCGTCAGGAGCAGGATCGCAGGCAGGACGACCGTTCCGAAGAGGTCGATATGTTTCCATGGCAAAAACGTGACTCGTCCCTCGACTTTTGCCGTGTCGTCTCCAAGACGCCAGGCGACATAGCCGTGAGCCGCCTCGTGAAACGTGATTGCAATCAGGACAGGCAGAAACCAGACGGACAGCTGATCGAGAATTTCAGGCATCGCTTTCGCGCGTCTCCATCATCAGGGCATCGAACTCCCGGAGCATGTCATCGAATTCCGGTTTTTCCGAGGCGTTGCCATCCAGACGCATCGCTTCGGCGTATTGCGCCCTGCCCTCTGCATCGGGCGTCATGGGCGACACACCGTCTGCGGCCTCTTTCATTTCGTCGAGATTACCGGAGCAGTGAAGTGTGAGGTCGCACCCGGCCGACAGGCAGGCAGAGGCCCTTTCCGCATAATTCCCGACAAGCGCTTCCATGCCGATATCATCGGAAAGAAGGACCCCTCCGAAACCGATTTCCGAACGCATAACTTTCTCGATAACGGTCCCGGATACGGTTGCCGGGCGCGCCGGGTCGATCGCGCTGTAAACGACGTGTGCAGTCATGGCCCACGGCTGGTCCTGCAGCGCCCGAAACGGTTCGAAATCCGTTCTGCGTAACTCTTCAAGCGGGGCGTCTACCACGGGAAGCTCCTTGTGACTGTCAACTTTCGCTCGGCCGTGTCCGGGCAGATGCTTTATGACAGGCAGAATTCCTTCGGAAAGCAGCCCTTCGCAGATCGCCCGTCCCAGAACGGAGACGGTTTCGGGGTCGCGTCCCAGCGCCCGGTCGCCGATAATATCGTGAGCATCGGCAGCAGGAATATCGAGGACCGGCAGACAGTCGATCGTAATACCGAGTGCGGCAAGCTCCCTGCCGATCAGACGAGCATTGAGAAATGCGGCGCGCGTCGCCTTCTCTCTCGAGTTTCGGGCCAGCTCGGCGATTCTTCCCTGTGCTGGCGGGTGCCGCCAGTGCGGCGCCCGCAAGCGGGCGACACGTCCGCCCTCCTGATCGATCAGCACCGGCGCGTCGCGGCGTTGCACAGCCGCTCGAAGGTCCTCTACAAGACAGGCGACCTGATCGGGAGTCTCGCAGTTTCGGGCAAACAGAATAAATCCGAACGGGTCGACCGACCGGAAAAAATCGCGTTCTTCTTCTTCCAGCACCAGCCCGGCGCACCCGAAGATAATGGCTCGGGGCGGTCTTCGGTCAGGGACGGACAACGAGACACCCTACCTTGCGGGCATTCGCTTTGGCGCAAAGAGAACGGGCGCTCGCAGAATCCTTCAGCGGTCCGGCCTGGAGGCGGAAATACGTGCCTTTGCCCCTTATTTCGACCCGTTCGAGGTTCATGGTCAGGCCACCGAAAAGATCGGGGTGTTTGCGCCGGAGGCTGTCCCAGGCCGATCTTCCGCCCGCCTCCGACCGGAGCGATGCAATCTGGATTTTCCATCCGCTGACGGTCTGTGGCGGAGCCGCGACGGGACGGGGGCGAGCGGGCGTCGTCGCCTGCTTCGGTTCCGGAGGCGGTGGAGGACGGGTTTCCGTCACGGGTTTCGGGACGGACGGGACCGGCGGTGGCTCTGCGATTTTGGTTGGCGGAGGCGCTGCAGGCGTTTTACGCGGCGTCAGCGGAATCGGTTTTCCGGTTGCGTCATCTGCGCTGGCGGTTGGCGAAGTTGCTGGAGACATAGGGGACTCCCCCTGCCCCGTCCTGATTTCAGACGCCGATGCAGGAAGTGGCGGTGGTTTCGGCGCCACAGGTTCCGGCGGTGGAAGGAGCTTTTCTACCTTGTTGGCGTCCGGTTTTCCGCCAAGCCGGTCGTAGATTTCCTTGTCCTGATGCGGAATGGCCATGCCGCCGGGCTTTTCGGGGCGAATGCGCGTCGGGCCTTCCTGCGCTTTCACGATCGGCGCGATCTTGTCTTTGGCTGTCTGGGTTCCCCGATCGTACGAATAGACGACGACAACCGCGAACCCGCCGAGCGCGGCAAGAGCGATCAGCAATGTCAGAATACGTCGGCCCCAGTTTCCGCTTCCTTCGGTTTTGCTGGCGATCGGGCGGTCCCTTGCGTCAACGTCAAGCTGATCGGCCATTAGCGCATCTCCTCGACAGGTTGAACGCCTATTACGGACAGGCCCGATGCGATCACAAGGGCGACGGCCCGGGCCAGCGCAATGCGCGCCTTGGTCAGTTGCGCGTTCTCCGGAACGATAAAACGAAGATTTTCGCGATCGTTGCCCCGGTTCCAGAATGCATGAAACGCCGCCGCGAGTTCCATTAGATAGAAAGCGATCCGGTGCGGTTCATAGGCAATCGCGGCGCTTTCCACGGTTCGTGGCCATGCCGCCAGCTGCCTCACCATCGCCATTTCGCTGTCGTCAGCGAGAACCGACATATCGGCGTTTTTCAACGATTCATCGTCCAGCTTCAACTCGGGAAACGCTTCGGCAGCATTGCGCAATACCGAGCAGATCCTGGCGTGGGCATACTGAACATAGAATACGGGGTTGTCCCTGCTTTGCTCGGTAACCTTCTTCAGGTCGAAATCGAGCAGAGCCTCGTTGTTTCGGGTCAGCATGATAAAGCGGACAACATCGCGCCCGACCTCGTCGATGACTTCGCGCAGGGTAACGAACGACCCGGCGCGTTTGGACATCTTCACCGGCTCTCCGTCGTCCATCAGGTTGACAAGATTGCTAAGACGAACGTCGAGCGTCCCCTGCCCTTCGGTGACCGCGTCAACGGCTGCCTGAAGCCGTTTTACATATCCCTTGTGATCGGCGCCCCAGACATCGACCATCGTTGCGAAACCGCGCTGGAACTTGTCGCGGTGATAGGCGATATCGGAGGCGAAATACGTCCAGCTTTCATCCGATTTCTGAAGCGGCCGGTCGACATCGTCGCCAAATTCGGTCGCCCGGAACAGAAGCTGGGGACGGGCCTCCCAGTCCTCCGGGGGCGGTGTGCCCTTTGGCGGTTCCAGCGTCCCGACATAGACCAGGTCTCGCGACTGAAGTTCGTCGACGACCTGCTGGATCGCGCCGGCGTCCGCCAGCGATTTTTCGGATGTGAAGACCGCGTGTTCAACGCCGAGCGCCTCCAGATCCGACCGGATCAGATCCATCATCGCTTTGATCGAAAAACTCCGGAATTCCGGCAGCCAGTCGGGTTCGCCGGCGTTGAGCCACTTATCGCCATCCCGCCTGGCAAGCGCTTGCCCGACCTCCCTGAGATAGTCGCCGGGATAAAGCCCGTCGGGAACCTCCCCGATCTCCTCCCCAAGCGCTTCCCGGTAGCGGAGATAGGCGGATCGCGCCAGAACGTCGACCTGAGCGCCCGCATCGTTGATGTAGTATTCCCGGCTGATCCTGAAGCCTGCCTTCTCCAGCAGCGAAGCAAGCGCATCGCCGATGACAGCCCCCCTTCCGTGACCGACATGCATCGGTCCGGTGGGGTTGGCGGAGACATACTCGACATTCACCGGTTTTTGGTCGCCGATCGCGCTGTCGCCGTAGGCAGTTCCCCGATCGAGGATTTCGCGGATCCGGTCGTGAAGGAAGCCGACCGACAGGCGCAGATTCACGAAGCCGGGCCCGGCGACCTCGGCACTGGCCAGGTCCGGATGAGTATGGAGTCGTGCAGCAAGGGCTTCACCGAGATTGCGTGGCTTTAATCCAGCCGGTTTTGCGAGCACCATGGCAGCGTTGGTGCTCAGGTCGCCGTGTTCCTCGTCACGCGGCGGTTCCACCGAGATTCGTGACAGATCGAGCCCTTCGGGAAGCACGCCCTGCTCGGCCAATACCTGAATTTCCGATTTAATAATATCGGAGAAGTAATTGAAAATATTCATTAATCATACAGATCAAAAAGGCGTCGATGCTCATCAAGGGCATATCGGTCAGTCATGCCGGCAATATAGTCGCAAACGACGCGGGCGCGGGCGGTTTCGTCCAGCCCGGAAGCTTCTTCGCGCCAGTTTGTCGGGAGACAGCCCGGATCCTCATGTAACAGTTCAAACAGTTCCCTGACGACCCTTTTTCCCTTGCTGGTACGCCGGTTTACCTCGAAGTGCCGGTACATCCGCTCGAACAGAAACTTCTTAAGCCCCTTGTTCGCTTCTTCCAAGGAGCGCGACATGGCGACGACGGGGCTGGAAAGCGCTCGTATATCCCCTGCGCTGACCGGTGCGGCGTCCGTCAGATGCCCTGAAGTCTCCTCCAGGAGATCGTTGACCATCCGGTCGATCATCCGGCGGGTGGTCTCGTGGATAAGACGGGACTGCTCCAGCCCGGGATGCTGGCGTGCGACCTCGCTGATCAGCGGGCCGACAAGCGGTTGATCGGCCAGGTCCTCGACCGTGAACAGCCCTGCCCTGAGGCCGTCGTCCACATCATGAGTATTATAGGCGATGTCGTCGGACAGCGCCGCTATCTGGGCTTCGATCCCCGGCTGCGTATGGAGTTCCAGGTCCTGGTGGCGCGCATACTCGACCAGAGCCCAGGGGAGCCCTTCCGTTCTGCCGGGACCGGGAATGAGCGGACCGTTATGCTTGGCGAGCCCCTCGAGAGTCTCCCATGTCAGGTTGAGACCGTCGAAACCCGCATAGCGCGCTTCCAGCGCTGTTACGATTCTGATCCCCTGCCCGTTGTGATCGAAACCGCCATAGGGCGTCATCACCTCGTGGAGCGCATCCTCGCCGGAATGACCGAACGGCGGATGCCCAAGATCGTGCGCCAGCGCCAGCGCCTCGGCGAGATCCTCGTCGGCCTGAAGATAGCGTGCAAGCGATCGGGCGATCTGTGCGACCTCAAGCGTATGGGTCAGTCTTGTCCTGAAATGATCGCCCTGATGATAGACGAAGACCTGGGTCTTGTATTTCAGACGCCGAAACGCGCCGGAATGAATAATGCGGTCCCTGTCGCGCTGAAACACCGTGCGTGTGGCGCTTTCCGGCTCGGCGACCAGCCGCCCGCGGCTCGCCGATGGATGGGTTGCGTAGGGCGCGAGCGCCGGATGCCCGTCCACGCCGCGTGTAAAACCGTCTGCTGTCATGCCGGAAAACTAGTCTTCCGTGCCTGTTCAGGCAAATACGCTTTTCACGGAATTCCCGCGATACAACGGACAGCGGATTCGATGTAGCGTTGACCTCTTCCACCGGGCTACTTAAATAACGCGAAAGCGTCGAACAGATCGCCAGACCACCGGATTTCTGACAAAAATGGCCGAAACCGAAAATACCGTCACCATCAGCGACAGCGCAGTCAGGCGGGTGCGTGAACTGACCGCCGAGGGCGAATTCGCTGGAAAGAACCTGCGAATCGCCGTTAATGGCGGCGGCTGTTCCGGATTTCAGTATGAATTCTCCTTCGACGACGGCCCGGAGGACGACGACCGGATTATTGAGCGGGACGGCGTTCAGGTCCTGATCGATACGATGAGCTGGGACCTGATTGTCGGGAGCGAGCTGCACTTTGCGGAGGAACTGATCGGATCCTACTTTACGCTCCAGAATCCGAACGCTGCGTCGACCTGCGGGTGCGGCGTTTCCTTCTCGATTGGCTGAATTCCCGATTCTGCGTTAGAACGTCGGCAGTCCGACCCGTTAAGGCTGCCATGACACTTATCGCCACCTGGAACGTCAATTCGATCCGCGCGCGCCTTCCCCGCGTGCTCGACTGGCTATCGGAAGCAAAACCCGACGTGGCGCTGCTTCAGGAGCTCAAGGTCGTCGACGAGAGTTTTCCCGCCGGCGACATTGAAGATCTCGGTTACAACATCGCGACGCATGGCCAGAAAACCTATAACGGTGTTGCCATCCTGTCGAAGTTTCCCATCGAAGACATCTCGCGCGGCCTGCCCGGAGACGACAGCGACGAGCAGGCCAGATATATCGAAGCCGTTACAGGCGGCGTCCGGGTCGCCTCGATTTATCTGCCGAACGGCAATCCGGCCCCGGGTGAAAAGTTCGATTACAAAATTGCATGGATGGATCGGCTTCTTTCTCACGCGAGAGAGCTGATTGAGCTCGACGAGGCTTTCGTGCTGGGCGGCGATTACAATGTCTGCGTGACGGATGACGATGTTTACGATCCGGCCGGCTGGGCCGACGATGCGCTGTGCCGTCCGGAATCCCGCAACCGGTTCCGCGCCCTGACGAATCTCGGCCTTACCAACGCCTTTCGCGCGCTACATCCGGAAGCCGGACAGTACAGCTACTGGGATTACACCGGAGGGGCGTGGCAAAAAGGCTTCGGCCTGCTGATCGATCATTTGCTGCTGTCGCCGCAAGCTGCCGACCGGCTCATGGAATCGGGCATCGACCGGAAACCGCGCGGCAAGGAAAAACCCTCGGACCACACGCCTGTGTGGTGCAACCTTCAAGAGGCCTGAAATGCTTCGTTATGCTACCGGCGCGCTTCTGTTCGGCCTGATATGGGCATCGATCGCCTATATCAGACACGGGATTACCGACTGGAGAGTCCTCGCCGCCAACGTCTTCGTCTTTGTCGTTGTCGGGACGCTGGTCTGCCTCGTCGTGTCCTACGTCATCAATGCAATAAAGAGCCGACAATGAATAATGCAGAACTGATTGTGGCAACGCTTCGCAAGGCGGGGATCACGCACGGATTCGGAATTCCCAGCGGCAATGTACTGCCTGTTATGGAGGCCATGCGAACAGGCGGGATCGAGTTTGTCCTGACAGCGCATGAAGGTTCCGCCGGTTTCGCCGCCGACGTCATGGGACGGCAAACCGACCGGCCCGGCTTCTGTATCGCAACGCTCGGACCCGGTGCGACCAACCTGAGCACCGGGGTTGGCAATGCCTGGCTGGATCGCTCTCCGATGATTGCGATTACCTGCAATCTGAATACTGACCAGCTCGGCCGGCGTATTCAGATGTATATCGACCACCATGCGCTGTTCGCGCCAATCACCAAGGCAAGCTTTCCTTTGCGCGAAGGCAATGTGGCGGGGCCGCTTGCCGACGCCATCCGGATCGCCATGACGGAACCGCGGGGGCCTGTTCATCTCGACCTTCCGGAGGATGTTGCGCTGGCGCCTGCGACGGAGGAAATCTCGGATTTCGGGACCGTCGAGCCGGTATTTCCGGCGCCACGCGATCTCATCAAGCGGGCTTCGACCATGATAGCCGGCAGCGAGAGGCCGATCGCGATCCTGGGCTCCAGCGCCATGCGGATGATGGAAAAGGATCTGCTGCGGCGCTTCGTCGAGCATCACAATCTGCCGTTCATGACCACGACGATGGCAAAGGGGCTGATCGACGACGATCACCCGCTGGCCCTGGGGTGCATCGAACGCGGTTGCCGCCAGCACCAGCGCGGATTGTTGCGCAGCGCGGACCTGATCGTTGGCCTTGGCTATGACACGATCGAGGTGGAGTACGAGGCCTGGATCGGCGATGTGCCGCTGTTGCAGATCGATATCGAATCCGCGGATGTCGCGGACAGCGTTCGACTTCAGCTTGAGGTGATCGGCGATCTCGATGCCGCGCTCGCCGAGTTTCTCCTGCTCGACGGCTCCCGACACGGTTGGCGCAAGAAAGAGCTGAACGAACATCGGCGAAGCTTTGAGAAACTTCTGCGTCCGGTGAACGAGAAATTTACTGCTCATCAGGCCATCGATGCCGTGCGGGCTGCATTGCCCGAAGACGGAATACTCGCTTTCGATGTCGGGGCGCATACGCATCAGATTGCGAGCCAGTGGCGCGCGCCGGGGCCCAAGAGATTTCTTATCACGAATGGCTGGTCGTCCATGGGGTTCGGCCTGCCTGCAGCGATCGCGGCCAAGCTGGCCGAACCGGAAAAGGATGTCGTGTGCCTGATCGGCGATGGCTGCTTTCAGATGACCTGCGGCGAACTGGCCACCGCAAAGCGCCTTGGTATCACGCTCCCTGTGGTGGTTCTCGACGACCGCTGGCTGGGGCTAATCCGCGTCAAACAGATGCGGCGGCAGTATGGAATTTACGGGACCGAACTTCAGCAAGAAGAATACAAGGCGCCGCCTTCTCATTATTTCGGTGTCCCGGCGAAGGGAGTGCGATCCCGGCGGAGTCTCGTTCAGGCCGTAAAAAGGGCTCTGACAACGGACGGCCCGACAGTGATCGAGGCGGTCGTCGATTCCGATCACTATATCGAAACGGTGTTCGACTGATTTTGCCGTACATGATTTGAAATGAAAGAAATTCGATATTCCCGTATCGCCCTGCTCGGGTTTGCGCTCGGTATCGGGGCTCTCGTGGCTGCGATGTCGGCCGGGCTCGGCTACCGGGCCGATTTTTGGCCCTATCGCACCGGCTTCTCCATCCTCCGCGTTGCAGCATGGACCGGTCTTGGCGGTGCGGCGATTGCATTGGTGGGCTGTTTTCTGGCGACACGTCCGGGTCGAAGAGGCGTTCTTCTCGGAGCGATCGGTCTGATCGCGGGTGTTCTCGCCTATGGTGTACCTTCGACGGAACTCAAGAAGGTTCGGTTTCTTCCGGTCATCCACGACGTCACGACCGATACGGAGAATCCTCCAGCCTTTATCGCGGCCTTGCCAATCAGGCAGGCGGCGAATGCTGCAAACTCCACGGAATACGGCGGTAAAAAAATTGCCGATCTGCAGAAGAAATCCTATCCCGACATTGTGACGCAGAAACGCTCCGAGTCGCGGGAGGCGGTGTTTCAGCGGGCCCTTGAGATCGTTCGAGGATCGGGCTGGGAGATTCTGGCGGAGGACCCCAATGCAGGACGGATCGAAGCCACCGATACGACCTTCTGGTTCGGTTTCAAGGACGACATCGTGATCCGGGTACGCGCGGACGGACCCAACAGCGCTCTGCTGGATATCCGGTCGATTTCCCGCGTCGGGCGCAGCGATGCAGGCGCGAATGCCGCGCGCATTCGGAATTTTATTCGCGAACTGAACAAGGCCGGGTAGCGACCCGTCAATTGTCCTCGTTCAGGTCGCTGAGGATTGCAAGAACGTCGTCCATATCCTCTGCCAGGTATGTATTGGACATGCGGAGAATGCCCAGGAGGCTGTCCCTGTCCTCGGTACTCAATCGATCCAGAAAGTCATTGAGCCCGGTCGCCATACCTTCATTGCGACCGCGGTCATGTTTTCCTTGCACGCGGTCTGCGCGCTCTATTGCCCTGTCCATCATCCAACCCTGTTAACGTTTCCTGATACTTCTCCCCCACTTTATCGAGAGAAGCCGGTTTTTCCCCGGAAGGGATGACACGCAACTAGCGTGCCAAAAGGGTTAATATATGGAAAATCAATTACTTAAGGGCTGCTCCGTACGGGAGTGCATCGAACTTGTAAAGATTACCGACAGGTTAAAGGGTTAACGGGCGACCGATCGGCCGTTAACCCTCTCCAGGCGAACAGCTATATATCGGCATAGGCGCGTTTTTCAGCGCGGCCGCCGGGATGCACCACCGCACCGGTTGAAGCAGGCCCCACTGTCTGGGCATAGCGCCAGAGCGCGCCGGACCGGAAATCGGTTTTGCGGGGTTTCCACTTTTTCCGGCGAGCAGCCAGTTCCTTTTTGGGTACCTTAAGGTCGAGCTTGCCCTTGTTGGCATCGATGGAAATCGTATCGCCGTTCTTCACCAAAGCTATCGGACCGCCAACCGCGGCTTCCGGACCGACATGGCCAATGCAGAACCCGCGTGTTCCTCCCGAGAAACGGCCGTCAGTGATCAGGGCGACCTTTTCGCCAAGGCCGAGCCCGTAGAGCGCCGCCGTTGTCGACAGCATCTCGCGCATGCCTGGACCGCCCTGGGGACCTTCGTAGCGGATGACAATCACATCGCCTTCGACGATCTTGCCATCGACGACAGCGGCAAAAGCCTCTTCTTCGCAATCGAAGACCTTGGCCTTTCCCTCGAAGGTCAGGTTCTTCATACCCGCTACCTTCACGATAGCGCCGTCTGGGGCCAGCGAACCCTCCAGCCCGACAACGCCGCCGGTCGGCGTTATGGCGTCCTTAACGCGATAGACGACATCTTGCGTCTCCGGGAATTTGATCGATTTGTGGTTTTCGGCAAGGGTCTTCCCGGTAACCGTCAGACAATCGCCGTCGAGCAGACCGGCATCCAGCATTTCCTTGATGACGACCTGAACCCCGCCGATTCTGTGCATGTCCGTAGCGGTGTATTTTCCGCCGGGCATCAAGTCCGCGATATAGGGCGTTTTTTTAAAGATCTTGGCGACGTCCTGCAGGGTGAACTTGATACCAGCCTCGTGAGCGATGGCCGGAAGGTGCAGCGCCGCGTTGGTCGACCCGCCGGTCGCCGCCACGACCTTCGCCGCATTGATCAGCGATTTCTTCGTCACGACATCGCGCGGGCGGATACCCAGCGACAGCGCTTTCATAACCGCCCGGCCGCTTTCCTCGACAACCTTGTCGCGTGACACGAACGAGGCAGGGGCACCGGCAGACCCCGGTACCGCAAGCCCCATTGCTTCCGAAACGCAGGCCATGGTGTTGGCGGTGAACTGCCCGCCGCACGATCCTTCGCAGGGGCAGGCAACCGATTCCAGTTGCTTCAGGGAGGCATCCGACATCCGTCCGGCAGCATGCATGCCGACGCCTTCAAATACGTCGACGACTGTCACGTCGCGGTCCTCAAACCGGCCGGGCAGGATTGTGCCCCCATAGATGAACACACTCGGCACGTTGAGCCGCACCATGGCCATCATCATGCCTGGAAGCGACTTGTCGCATCCGGCAAGTCCGACAAGCGCATCGTAGCAATGGCCGCGCATGGTGAGCTCGACGGAATCGGCGATGATTTCGCGCGAAACCAGCGACGATTTCATCCCTTCGTGCCCCATCGCGATCCCATCGGTCACAGTGATGGTGGTGAATTCCCGCGGCGTGCCGCCGGCTTCTGCAACGCCTTTCTTGGCTGCCTGGGCCTGACGGGAGAGCGCGATATTGCAGGGCGCAGCCTCGTTCCAGCAGGTCGCCACGCCAACCAGCGGCTGATTGATCTCTTCTTCGGTCAGCCCCATCGCATAGAGATAGGACCGGTGCGGCGCGCGTTCGGGGCCGACGGTGACATGGCGGCTCGGCAGGTTCGCCTTGTCGAACTTGTACTTGCGAGGCGTACGTTTGGCCGCGGCGTTTCTGGCGGTCGCCTTCTTCGCGGTCTTCTTTGCTGCCTGCTTCGCCGGTCCTTTTCCCGGCCGCGGCGCATTAGCCATCGGTCTTCTCCCTCTAATCGGATATCTGCTCTGACGCGGCGGCAACATAGTGCCACCGCCCTTCCCTGCCTAGACAGGATTTGAAATCCTCAAAATCAGGCGAGTAACCCAGCGTCGCGATAGGCGGCGACGGCGCCGGGATGAAACGGAACCCCGTCCGGTTCGAAGCCCTGCACCCCGTCCCGTTTCATTTCGTCGAACAGCTCCGCCAGCCCAGCGTACAGCTCCTCGGCCCTGCCGAGCACTTCGGCATTTTTCACCATGCAGCCGATGACGGACCGAACGGTTTCCTCCGGTACGCGCTCGTGAGTCGTAATGACGTTAAGAACCCCGACCTGCTCGGAATCCTGAGCAACGCCCCGCAGACATCCTGCCTTCATGACCGCCAGGCGATAGAATCCCGCCTGCTGGATCACACGGTCGAGTTGCCCCGGACCGTAATCGAGAACCCGTATATCACACCGGTTGGCAAGATCCGTCATCACGGGGTTCGGGATCGGGCATTGCCACTGGGCGTCTATCCGTCCGTCGATCAGCGCTTCTGCGCCTTCTTCGAACCCCATGTGTACGGGCTCAAACGAATCGAAGGAGATCCCGAGAATCCCGAAGATCGTCCTTGTGTGCTGGTACATCCCGCTTTCGAGAATGTTTACCGAGACACGCCGGCCTTTCATATCGTCGATAGTGTGAAGATCGCTGTCAGCCCGGACGACGAAGAACATCGGTCCGACATTGGCCGGCGCCGCCATACGGATCGCGATAGGCTCTTTGAACGGCTCATCGCCTCGTCGCGCGCGCCCGACCCAGTTGGACGCAGAAAAACCGAAATCGAGCCGATCTTCATGCAGCATGAAGGCGCTGCCGACGCTCGATCCTTCGACCGTGTAGATATCGACTTCGTGCGCGGGCCTCAGAACGGCGGCGAGCGCCTCTCCCTGGCGGTTGAATGTCCCGCCCTTTTCGCTGGTTCCGATGCGAATCGTCATGGCATGCCCCTTTTTTGCTATCCTACGGGACAATAGCCGCGAAACCGAGCGAGGCGAAAGACACTCGCGGCGAGAAATGACGGGGAGTGAAATGGCAGAACAGAGAGCGGGCTGGAAAAGCCGGACGGGTTTTGTAGTCGCCGCCGCAGGATCGGCGGTGGGGCTGGGGAATATCTGGCGTTTTCCTTACGTGGCCGGAGAGAACGGCGGCGCGGCCTTCATCCTGATTTATCTCGCCATCATTTTCACTGTTGGATTCAGCGTACTCCTTGCCGAACAGGCAATCGGACGCGCCGCCCACCGAAGTCCCGCGGGCGCGTTTCGGGTCCTGAAGGGCGGGCTCTGGCCGATCGTCGGCTATATCGGCGTCCTCACCGCTTTCTTTATTTTGCCGTTCTACAGCGTGGTGGGCGGATGGACTTTCGCCTATGTCTGGAAAACCGTCGTCGGGGCATCCGTGGATTCAGCGGCCTTCGGCGGCTTTATCGCAGATGGCTGGGCTACTGTCGGCTATCACGCGCTATTTATCGGTGTAACGGCGCTGATCGTACTCGGGGGCGTTCAGGGCGGGATAGAACGCTACGCGCGCATCCTGATGCCGGCCCTGCTTGTCATTCTCGTCATTCTCGTCATTCGCGCGGTAACCCTTCCCGGCGCCGAGAAGGGAATCGCCTTTTACATCACGCCCGATTTTTCAAAACTGACGCTCGATTCCATTCATGCGGCGCTTTCGCAGGCGTTCTTTTCGATCAGCGTCGGCATGGGGGTGATGATCACCTACGGTTCATATATCGCGAAAACGGAAAAACTAGCCGGTGACGCGACCTGGGTGGTCGGGCTCGACACAGGCGTCGCTCTCCTGTCCGGCCTCGCCATTATGCCGGCGGTCTTTGCCTTCGGCATGGATCCCGGTCAGGGACCCGGCCTGACATTCGTAACGCTTCCCGCCGTTTTCGCGCAGATGCCTGGCGGCTACGTGTTCGGCGTGCTGTTCTTCGTCATGCTTTCGCTCGCTGCAATGACCTCGGCGATGTCGCTGCTCGAGGTTGTGGTCGCCCACGTAACAGATGAATTCAATTGCGGCCGCAAGCCGATGGTTATTCTGTTCGGCGGAATTATGTTCCTTCTCGGTATTCCGGCGGCTTTGTCATTCGGCGCTGGCAAGGAGTTTCTGATCTTCGGCAAGACCGTCTTCGACCTGATGGAGTTCATCTCGACAGGCATTCTTCTGCCAGTCGGCGCGATCGGGATTTCACTCTTCGTCGGCTGGGCATTCTGGCCCAAGGCAGGCGAGGAACTCGGCGGCGAACACGGGGACGCGCCCAGCTGGGCGCCGGTCTGGCGCTGGATGTGCGGGATCGTGGCGCCGCTATTGATCCTGTGGATCCTGATTGCTGCCTTGTAAACGGACACGCGATCGCCATGTCTGAATGAGGCATGCATTCGCACGCCTCATGATGCCCATATGCCGGAAAGATCGATGCCGCTGGCGCGCTCGTTGATATTGCTCAAAGACCAGACCCGCGAGCTATTGCGGGAACGGCTCTGGCTTCAGGTGCTGATCGGCATGGCCCTGGGCATTGGGCTTGGCATTCTGATCGGTCCGACAAGCCAGATCGTCTCCCCGAAGACCGCGGCCCTGATCGGAAACTGGGTCGCCCTGCCCGGACAATTGTTTCTCGTGTCGATCCAGTTCGTCGTCGTCCCCCTCATCGTCGCCTCGGTGATTCGGGGAATTTGTGCAGGTCAGGGTAGCGATAACATCGGCAGGCTCGGTGGAATAACAGTCGCATTTTTCGTCGCCACTACAGTGGTTGCTGTGCTGATCGGGATCGGAGTCGCGCTCGCCATTCAACCCGGTTCCTTTATCGACGGCATGTCTGTGCAGAACGCCCTCCAGTCCGGTTCCCCGCCCGGCGCGGTCGGCAACAATACAGCCGTACCCGGAGTCGCCGACCTTCCCGGCGTGATCGTCAACCTGTTTCCCAAGGATCCCCTGACGACCTTTGTCAGTGGCAACATGCTGCAGATCGTCATCACGGCGACGATCTTCGGGATTGCCCTGCTTATGATGCCGACCGATCAGAGCAAGCCCCTTCTCGATCTTCTGGCCTCGCTCCAGGCAGCCTGTATGATCATCGTGAAATGGGTCCTGCGGTTCGCGCCCTTCGCTGTCTTCGGATTGCTGGCACAGATAACGGCCCGGGTCGGGCTGACGACCCTGATCGGCACCGGGGTCTACGTTCTGGCCGTTGCCGCCGCTCTGGCCATTCTGTTTCTTCTCTACACATTGCTTGCGGTTGGAATCGGTCGCCGGTCGCCCCGTCGGTTCCTGTCGGAAATCCGTGAAGTCCTACTCCTCGCCTTCTCAACGTCGAGTTCGGCTGCGGTGATGCCGCTTACTCTGTCTACCGCGGAAACAACCCTGAATGTAAAACCCTTCGTTGCGCGTTTCGTAATTCCCCTTGGGACAACCATCAATATGGGGGGAACGGCCGTCTATCAGGGCGTTGCAACGCTTTTTCTAGCCCAGGTTTTCGGCGTAGAGATCGGGCTATCGGGAATGTTGCTCCTGATTGTCATGGCAACCGGAGCGGCTATCGGGTCCCCCGGTACGCCTGGAGTCGGGATCGTCATTCTCGCCACGATATTAGGAACCGTCGGTGTTCCCCCGACGGGCATCGCCATTATCCTCGGCGTGGACCGGATCCTGGATATGCTCCGCACCGTTGTGAACGTGACGGGCGATCTCACCGCCTGCGTCGTGATCGAACGGTTCACCGGCAGGGAACCGGCTGAGGGCAAAGCAGTTACCTGACCGATCCGACTCCCTGGTTAATTCTCCCCAACGAGATCAGAGAGCCGCCAACCGCTCGAGCGCTTCGTTCAGCTTGTCTCGCGAGAGGTTGAATTCAGCCAGCCGTTCCCTGTTTTCCTGAACGACGTCCTTTGGCGCCCGGCTAACGAATTTTTCATTGCCGAGTTTCTTTTCCAGCTTGCCGATCTCACCGCCGATCTTTTCAATCTCGCGCGCGAGGCGATCCTTTTCCTGCGTAATGTCGATAACGTCGCCTACCGGCAGGAAGAATGTGGCTTCGTCGAGAACCGCCTGAACCGCGCCTTTGGGCGGGGCGCCCTCCACCGGTTCGATCGAATCGATCCTGGCGAGTCTCAGAATCAATTCCCGATGACACGCCAGCCTGTCCGACGTTATGTCGCTCGCCCCCTGCACCCGCAACGGAATCTTCGAACCGGCAGGGACGTTCATTTCGGCCCGGACGGCCCGGATCTCCGAAATCAGGCGAATTACCCAGCCCATTTCCTCGGATGCTGTGCCGGTCTCTTCCACCTCTGGAATAGTCGGCCATTCTGCGTTTATCAGCGCACCGTCGCGTCCGCCTTCAGGCGCAAGCTCTTCCCACAGTTCCTCGGTCACAAACGGCGATATGGGATGAAGAAGCAGGAGTATCTGGTCCAGGGCCCAGCCCGTCGCCGCGCGGGTCTCCGCTTTCGCCACCTCGTCGTCACCGTTCAGGATCGGCTTGGTGAATTCCAGATACCAGTCGCAGAAACTGTGCCAGGCGAACTGATAGACCGCATTCGCAGCATCGTTGAAGCGGTAATCTTCAAGCGCTGACGATACGGCAGCCTCCGCATCGGCCGCCGCGCCGACGATCCAGCGGTTTACCGTCAACTTGCAGCCAGCCGGATCGAAATCCGGATCCGGCCGGCATTCGTTCATTTCCGCATAGCGCGCGGCATTCCAGATCTTGGTGATGAAGTTGCGATACCCCTCGATACGCCCTGTCGAGAGTTTGATGTCCCTGCCCTGCGCCGCCATGGCCGTCAGCGTAAAGCGCAGCGAATCAGCACTGTATTCCTTGATCAGATCGAGCGGATCCAGCACGTTGCCCTTGCTCTTGGACATCTTCTGCCCGTGCTCGTCGCGCACGAGCGCGTGGATGTAAACCGTATGGAACGGGACTTCCTTCATGAAGTGGAGCCCCATCATCATCATCCGGGCCACCCAGAAGAAAATGATGTCGAACCCGGTGACCAGAACGTCGGTCTGGTAATAGCGCTCTACTTCGGGAGTCTCGTCGGGCCAGCCCAAAGTCGAGAACGGCCAGAGCGCAGACGAAAACCAGGTGTCGAGAACATCGGAGTCGCGTTTCAGTTCGGTGTTTGCCCCGTAATGCGCTGCGGCTGCCGCTGCTGCCTCTTCTGCGCTTTCAGCGACAAAGACTTCGCCATCCGGCCCGTACCAGGCCGGAACCTGATGTCCCCACCAGATCTGACGGGAAATGCACCAGGGCTGGATATTCCGCATCCATTCGAAATAGGTGTTTTCCCAGTGTCTCGGGACGAATTTCGTGGTGCCTTCTTCAACAGCCCGAATGGCCGGCTTGGCAAGCGTTCCTGCATCGACATACCACTGATCGGTCAGGTGAGGTTCGATCACTACTCCCGACCGATCGCCGTAGGGCACCGTCATGGGATTGTCTTCGATCTTCTCCAGAAGCCCCAGCGCGTCCATCGCCTCGACGACCCTGTCCCGTGCGACAAAGCGGTCCAGCCCCTGAAAATCTTCGGGGGCGTTGTCATTCAGGAAGCCCGATTCATCGAAGATGCTGATCATCGGCAGGTCGTGACGCCGGCCTACCTCGAAATCGTTGAAATCGTGCGCCGGCGTGATTTTGACGGCCCCGCTACCCTTTTCAGGATCGCTGTACTCGTCGGCGACAATCGGAATCGGACGGTTGGCTAGCGGCAGAATCACATTCCTGCCCACCAGATCTGTATAGCGCTCATCGTCCGGGTGGACCGCAACCGCGGTATCGCCGAGCATTGTTTCCGGTCGGGTCGTGCCGACTGTAATGTATTTGTTTTCAGCACCTTCAATCGGGTATCTGAAGTACCACATGGACCCGATGGTTTCCCTTTGCTCGACCTCGAGATCGGAGATCGCGGTATGCAGCTTGGGGTCCCAGTTCACCAGGCGCTTGTCACGGTAAATAAGTCCGTCGCGATAGAGTTCCACGAACACCTTGCGGACGGCGCGGGAAAGCCCCTCGTCCATCGTGAACCGCTCGCGCTGCCAGTCGCAGGATGCGCCGAGGCGTCTTAGTTGCCCGGTGATGGTGCCGCCGGACTCTTCCTTCCACTCCCAGACCTTGTCGATAAAGGTATCGCGGTCGATCAGCGTGTTTCCGTCTTTGGACGGCGGCAGGCCCCGATCGATTTCGATCCCCTGTTCCGCAAGCTGCCTTTCAACAACCATCTGCGTCGCTATGCCGGCATGATCGCAGCCGGGCTGCCACAGCGCGTCGCGGCCCTTCATCCGGTTATAGCGGATAAGAATATCCTGCAGCGTGTTATTGAGGGCATGCCCCATATGGAGGCTGCCGGTGACATTGGGGGGCGGGATCACGATAGTGTACGGATCTCCGGTCGGCTCACCGCCGGGGTCGCGGGTCAGCCCGCAACCGAACGCCCCGCTCTCTTCCCACTCCCTGTAATGGCGGGTTTCTATATCTGCAGGGTTATAGTTCTTTTCTAACGTCACGTTTCTGCTCGCGCCCAATAACGAAAAGCCGGCTGATGGGCCGGCGGAACGGTTTTAAAACGGGCCTGAGGCCTAGCGTCAAGTCCCACGCTGTCAGGAAACGGGGCTCCGGTTGCTCTGCCGGTCAGTCGTCGCCTTCGGCCGTCCGGGACAGACGTTCGACTTCGCGCCGCACAAGCCGGTCGACAATACCCGGGAGATTTTCATCCAGCCATTCCCGAATCATTGGTCGCATGACCTCTTTTACGAGGTCTTCAATGGTTCGGTTGGCATCGCCGAGTGCGGCTCCACCCTTCGCCTGATCTACGGCATGGACGAGGCTGGCAAGTGAACCCGTAGCAGCGGCACGTGCCGGCTCACCGATCAGGCTGCTTCCGCTTTCAGCCGGCGCCGGTTCATCCACGGGCAAGGCAGCTTCCTCCGTCAGGTCTGCAGGGGTTTCAACTTCTATCTCTGCGGATTCCTGACCTTCGTCCCGAAATTCAAGCGCAACTTCTTCATCGGACCTGTCGACCGGAGCCTCGAAATCGATTTCCTCACCGACAGGTTCATCGATTTCCTCGCTGACCTGTTCGCTGACCGGTTCATCGTCGCTCGACATGGGATCGGTCTCGTCCGGTTCCGCATCCTCCCCCGGCTCCTGGGATTCCTGAACATCCGCAGCGGGGTCAGCGTCGTCCTCCAGAGCCTTCTCCTGCTCTTCCACCGCCGCCATCTCGGCAGCAGGCTCTTCCTGTTCCTCAATGACTTCGGTCAGGTCGAGGACATCATCCGGGGACTCCTCAGTCTGCTCCTCAATTTCCTGATCTTCCGGCGCCGGTTTTTCGTCTTCGGCAATGATTTTCCGGATGGAAGCAAGGATTTCTTCCATCGACGGTTCCTGCTGGGGCTTTGGGTCGTTCATACCGCCGGTATCCGCGTTTGCATCCGTAATCGGTATCTGTATTCCGAGTTACAGCGCTTTCACTATGATAATAATTTGGTAAACAAAAGGATAACGGAAATACTTGTGGTCCGACAGCGCGTTATTCTTCCTTTACCTCAAATCCGAACCATTTGTTTCTCACCGCCCGATAATTGTCCTCCGGGTCGTAAAGCTCGGTTGGAAGTTTGAGTTCTTTCGCCAGAAGGGAGCCGACTGCCTGTCTCAGGTCAACGCTGGCAACGAGCGCATCGCGCTCGGCACGAACGAGACTCACCCGGGCGTCGAGGAGTTCCTGTTCGGCATCCAGCACGTCGAGCACGGTTCGGGAACCAACCTGTGCTTCCTGTCGGACCCCTTCAAGCGCGATCTGTCCGGCGCGAACGGCAGCGGTGAATGCCCTGATCTGGGCCCGTGCCGTCTCCAGATTCTTCCAGGCATCGGTGGCGCCGCGGGTCACCGCAAGATTCGCGACATCAAGCTCGCGACGGCGTTGATTCCAAACCTGCTTTGCCTCACGAATTCGGGAACTGACAGCGCCCGCCTGATAGAGCGGAACAGTCACCTGAGCGGTAATACTGGCTTCTTCCGTCCGGCTTTCGGGCGAGGCTGCCTGATCGCGCCGGTTAAGCTCGCCGACAAGATCGAGCGTTGGATAGAGTTCCGCTTCCGAGGATTTTATGGAAAGCCGCGCTGACTGTTCGTCAAACCGGGCAGCGATAACATCGGGGCTGCTGTCCCGCGCCCGATTGATTGCATCGTCTTCGGACAACGGCAGGTCGCTGAGCAAAGGCGGCGCCTTAAGGGTGCCCGGCGCGTCTCCGATGATCTGGCGGTAACGGGCCCGGGAACGAACGAGGGCGCCGTCGGCCTGGATCGTTTCGGCTTTGGCGCTGGAAAGACGCGCCTCGGCCTGGGCGACATCAGTTCGGGTAACTTCTCCGACCTCGAACCGGTCGCGTGTAGCCTGTAGCTGCCGCGCGAGAACCCGTTCGTTGTTGAGATTCAGGTTGAGGACCGCCTCATCCCTGACGACGTCCATATAGGCGGTCGCTGCATCCCGAAGGACGTTCTGTTCGGTCGAAGACAGCCGTGCACGCTGCGCTAAAACATCGGCTTCGGCGACCTTCGTATCGGTTTCGGTCTGGAAACCCTGGAATAGATTCTGTTCGACGGTGAGAGCCCCGTTCTTGGGTGTTCGGTTCTGTGACCGCGTCGCCGAATTGGGCGTATTGGAGAAATTGTTGGACTTTCCGTAATCGTAGCTGAGTTCGACAGTAGGCCTCCAGCCGCTCAACGCCTGCGGAACGCGCTCGTCCGTCGCCCTGAGCTGTGCGCGGGCGGCGCGCAAGGTGGGGTTGGAGAGATACGCTTTTCCGAGAGCTTCCTCGAATGTTTCCGCGCCGGCATTCAGTGAAATGCCGCCAAGCGCGATCGAAACGAATGACAGGAAAATTACCGCTGATCGAGAATTACGCAATTTCATTTGTCCCATTTCAGGACCCTTTCCCGGCCTACGCCGCAAAGCGCTAAAAAACGAACCCCGGTTGGTTTTTGAACTCAGGCAACCCCGGGATATTTGCATCAAACAGCGTTCGCTTCGAAATCAATCCGTCCTTCTTCAGAAACAGCATGGCGCAGCCGGGCCCGGTTCCCTTGTCTACAACCGCTGCAAGGCGCCCTCCTTCGGCCAGTTGATCCAGGATGTTGTCCGGAATATCGGATACGGATCCTTCGATGCATATCACCCCGTAGGGACCTTGTCCCGGGTAGCCTTCCGCGAGTGGCGCCTCAATCACGACGGCGTTGTCGACGGCGATATCGGTGAGCGTTTTGTTCGCCCTGTCTGAAAGGCTTGAATCGCTCTCAATTGCAACGACCGTCGCCGAGAGCCGTGCGAGAATGGCTGCGGAATAACCGGTGCCGGCGCCGATATCGAGAACGATGTCGTTTTCCGAAATTTCCAGGGCCTGGACAAGCCGGGCGAATACCATCGGCTCCATCAGGTAACGGCCATTGCCGAGAGGAAGATCTTCATCCGCATAAGCCACGCTTCTGTGCCTGTCGTCGACGAATTCTTCTCGGGGAACGGTCTCGAAGGCCTCAATCACGGCCGGGTCGGTTATTCGGTTCGTTCTGAGCTGGCAATCGACCATGTTCCGGCGGGCATCCGCGAGATCCACCATACTTCCCCCTCTTCTCCTACAGCGCCTGGCCGGTTTCAATCCTTCGACCGCACCGCGGAATTTATATTGGGACACGTTCCTTCACAAACTATTCCGTCGACTGCTTGACCGGGCGCCCTCGAAAGGCATAAGAAGTCGCCCGTGGCCCGGTGGGAGAGTGGCTATCCAGAGGACTGCAAATCCTTGCACGCCGGTTCGAATCCGGCCCGGGCCTCCAATTCTCCGAGATTCAAAGACTGTTCTGATACTGGCGGCAGTTGTTACGACCCGCGCCAGACATAGTCGCGCACCGCATCTGTATCGGGCATCAAGCCAAAGCCTGGAATATCGGGCATTTCCAGTTCTCCGCCTGCGGGAGTCGCAGCATCCGGAAATATCGCCTGGCAAGCGACCGCGTTGCTGAACTGCCATTCGACCGCGGTGCCGTTATGAACCCCGGCCTGAAGATGCATATTGTAATGTGGCGCGCCGCCGCCATTCGAGACCGGGGTGTTATAGGCCGCAGCCATACCGGCGATCCGGAGGCATTGCGTGAGCCCACCGGTGATAATGACGTTGGGCTGTACGATATCGACGGCGCCTCCCGTCAGCATGTCGCGAAACCTGGAGGCGAGACCTTCGTTCTGGCCCGCCGATAGCGGGATTATTGTTTCCCGCCTCAGCTGTGTGAGCAGCGGGATATCGTTCTGGAGAATGGGTTCCTCGAAAAACGCGATATCGTGGGGCTCGATCAGGCGGCACAGCTTTCGTGCATTCGGAAGATCCAGACGCACCCCTGCATCCACGGCAATTTCGGCCTCGGTGCCGAGCGCCTCTCTTACCCGGCCGACCCTGACGGCGTCGCGCCGAACGATTTCATCTACGGGCGGGGCCGGGCGGCTCTCGTCCAGCCCCGGTCGCCCCACCTGAAGCTTCACGCCGGCAAAGCCCATGTCCCGGACGCGGCATACGGCTTCGACGAGTTGATCGTCGTCCAGGAAGGAAAACCCGCAGGTCGCATATACCGGCACTGTTTCTCGCGCGCCGCCGATCAGCTTCCAGACAGGCATACCCATCGCCTGCCCCTTGATGTCCCAAAGCGCGAGGTCGATGGCGCTGATGGCGTGAGAGGCGTAACCGCTCTGCCCCCAGGGAGTCGCGGTCCAGCTCATGACGTGCCAGACCCGTTCGTGACGCAAGGCGTCGAGCCCCAGAATCGCCGGCGCCAGCACATCGTTTACTGCCGAAGCGACCGGTGCCGGATGCGAAATGGCTGAAATGCCGTATCCCGTATGTCCCGCATCCGTTTCAACCGAAACGAGGGTCAGATCGGCAGGCTCTTCCCTGTCGATGCCAAGCGATGCAAAGCTGACCGGGACAGTCAGCGGGATCGCTTCGACACGGGCGATTTTCATGTTGGCCCTGATTGCGAGCCTGAACTCAGCTTGGCGCGGTGCCGACGCCGCCATGGGCGACTGACCAGCCTGCGGGATCGCGTAGGAACTTTTCGACTTCGTCCATCGTACCGGTTTCGAAATGACCTCCGGCCTGTGCGACCTTCAGCACATCCCACCAGGTTGCCAGCGCATGAAGCGACACGCCCATCTCCGACATTACGGTCTTGGTCTCCGGGAAAATGTCGTAGTGGAAAACGACGAAGACATGCTCCACGACGGCGCCTGCTGAGCGAAGCGCCTGGCAGAAGTTGATTTTGCTTCGACCGTCCGTCGTCAGGTCTTCGACCAGAAGAACGCGCTCGCCTTCTTTGAGATCGCCTTCGATCTGCGCGTCGCGTCCGAAACCCTTGGGCTGTTTCCGTACGTACTGCATCGGCAGCATCAGCCGGTCCGCCATCCAGGCGGCGAACGGAATACCTGCGGTCTCGCCGCCGGCAACGGTATCGAACTGCTCGAACCCGGCATCGCGCAGAATGATCGATGCGCCGAAATCGATGATGGTCTGACGCAACCGGGGATAGGAGATCAGTTTCCGGCAATCGATATAGACCGGGCTGGCCCAGCCGGAGGTGAAGATGAATGGTTTTTCGGAGTTGAAGTGGACGGCTTCCACCTCGATCAGCATCTTGGCTGTCAGTTCGGCAATAAGAGCCTTGTCCGTAAATCCGCCGCCTACAGCCATATCGTCATCTCCGCTTCGTCATAGGGTCCAGTATTGCCGCAAACCCGGGAAGTTCCCGGGTCCGGATATTCGGTTTGTTATATCGGCTGGTTCGGCTGGAAACAATGCGGCCCGATCAGCGCGCCGACAGTTTCGCCGACAGTTTCCACGGGATCTGCGTTCCGGCATAAAACGGGCGGACCTCAACGCTGCCTTCGACGCCTAGCGTATCGGGCACAGGCTGAGGTTCGCGCGAGAGCGTGACAGATTCGTCGGAAACCGGAAGTCCGTAGAAGGCAGGTCCGTTGCGGGACGCAAACCCCTCAAATTTATCGAGCGCGCCGATTTCATCGAACGCCATGGCGTAGACTTCCAGCGCGGCCGGCGCATTGAAGATGCCGGCGCAGCCGCAATCGGTCTCCTTGTCCCCGACGGGATGCGGCGCGGAATCCGTTCCTAGAAAGAACGACTTATTCCCGGAAGCGACCGCATTCCGGAGGGCCTGGCGGTGACGTTCGCGTTTCACTACCGGCAGGCAATAGTGATGGGGGCGGATCCCGCCTGCCAGCAGATCGTTCCGGTTCAGCATGAGGTGATGAGGCGTAATCGTAGCTCCGATATTGCTTCCCGACGCGGCGACGAAATCAGCGCCGTCCTGCGTCGTGATGTGTTCCAGAACGATTCGAAGAGCCGGATAATCCCGCGTCATCCAGGACAGCACATGGTCGATAAACATGGCTTCCCGGTCGAAAATGTCTATTTCCGGATCCGCTTCCTCTCCGTGCACGAGTAGCGGCATGCCGATCTTTTCCATTCTGGCGAGAACAGGGCGAACGTTCCCCCAGGCTGAGACCCCGAACTCCGAGTTTGTGGTCGCGCGCGCAGGGTAAAGCTTGACTGCCTGAAAGACCTTATCCTCAAAGCCCCGAGCGACTTCGTCCGGTTCCGTCTCATCTGTCAGATAACAGGTCATCAAGGGTTCGAATGAGACGCCCGGGGGAAGAGCATCCAGAATCCTGCTTCGATAGGCTACGGCGTCTTCCACAGTCGTCACCGGCGGCGTCAGGTTCGGCATGATGATGGCCCGGCCGAACTGTGCCGCGCTGTAAGGCAGGACAGCGCGCATCATGGCGCCGTCGCGCAGATGCAGATGCCAGTCGTCAGGCCTCGGGATTGTCAGGCTGTCGATGCGGTCGGCCACGAAACGTCACAGTGGTGGGTTCAGGATGGCCTGATAAAGCACATCTGCGCCGTGGAGGAAATCGTCGATCTCCATCGCCTCGTTCGGGTTATGCGACCCGTTCTCGTTCCGAACGAAGATCATGGCCGACGGTATGCCCGCATTGGCAAATACAGCCGCGTCGTGCCCCGCGCCACTCGGCAGGGTTTCGGCAGGCAGAGAGAGCTCCCGGCAGGTCTCGAGCAGGTGGTCGATCCATGTCTGGTTCATCAGGGCCGGGAGGGTAAGGGAGCGCCGGTCGAATTCGAACTTTACACCGCGTTCGCGCTCGACGGCATCCGTTTCGCTACGAATGAGCTGGTAAAATGTCTCCAGTGTCTCGATCGACTGGCTTCTTGTCTCCAGGCTGAATGTGCATTCGCCGGGAATGCGCGACATGGCATGGTCCTCCTGGTTCGTCGACAGCATTCCCGTCGTCAGGACCAGATCGAGTCCCCTTTCCTGCAATACCCGCCAGTGTTCGTCGAGCCGCCCGAGCAGGCTCGCCGTCGCGAGCACGGCGTCGTGCCGCATCCATCGCGGCACGGCGCCGGCATGCCCGGCCTCTCCTACACACCGAATCTCTGAGTGGCGGATGTTCCCCCTCAGCCCGGTAACGATCCCGACCGGCCAGTTGCGCGCGATCATCACCGGCCCCTGCTCGATATGCAGTTCCAGATAGGCGCCGATTTCGTCGTCGCGCAGCAATTTTTCGCCGTTTGAAATACGCTCCATGTCTGCGCCGCATTCAGTCATGAAGTCGCGGAGCCTTTTCCTTTGCGACCGATGCGGCCTGTCCAGGTCGCCGTCGGCCAGCTCGCCGAACAGGGCGCTGGACCCGAGATAACATAGCCCGAACCAGGCGCTCTCCTCCCCGCGCAGAGCCATCACCCGGATGGTCCGTTCGGGCAGAATATTCGCTCGCTTCATCCTGATGACCGCGAGGAGCCCGGCGACAACCCCGGCCGCGCCATCGAAGTTTCCGCCCTGAGGAACGGAATCGAGGTGCGAACCGCATACGATGCAGGGGGCATCCGGATCTTTGCCCGGGAGTTCAATGACCAGATTGGCGGCTGCATCGTACTCCGCCGTCAGCCCCTCTTCCCGCGCCAGGGCAGCGCAATATTCCATCGCCTGAGTCTCGCCCTCCCCGTAGGTAGGACGGCTGATCCCGGGACCGTCCCGGCCCAGTTCCGCCAGGTCGTCGAAGATTTTTTCAACAAGCGCCTTGCGGTCGTCGCTGTCGAATTTCCGCGTCGAAGGAAAATCGCGAACCCTTGTGTTCATCGGACAGCCTCCAGAATGTCGGTATCCTGACCTTCGTCCCGGACGGCGCCGACGAGATCGTTTACATCCCGGATTCCGTGCGTCGCGCACCAGGCCTCAAGACCCTCGACGATTTCGATCATGGCGCCCGGCTGGACGAAATTCGTGGTGCCCACCTGTATGGCTGAGGCGCCGGCGGCGAGGTATTGAACGGCGTCATCGGTCGTTTCGATTCCGCCGACGCCGATTATCGGGATCGAGACTTCCCTGGCGCAATGGTAAACCATCCGTAAAATGATGGGTTTGACGGGCGGACCGGAATAGCCGCCCATAACACTTCCGAGAGTCGGGCGGAGCGTTTCGGTGTTTATGGTCATGGAGAGAATGGCGTTCGCGATGACAAGCGCATCGGCGCCGCCCTCTTCCGCCGCCTTCGCGATGTCGACGATATTTCCGACATTGGGAGTGAGCTTGGCCCAGAGAGGCTTCCGCGTCGCTGCCCGCATCTCCTGCATGACCTCAAGCGTCAGATCGGGATGCATCGCGAAGGCTTTTCCATCGGCCTTCAGGTTCGGGCAGGAAATATTCACCTCGAAGGCATCGATCGCCCTGATGCTGAGATCGCGGCAAAGTCCGGCAAACGATTCCGGCGTATCCGCAGATATGCTCGCAACCAAAGGAGGCGAGTAGCGGCGATAGGCCGGTACGACCTCATTTAGAAAATGATCGATTCCCTTGCTTGGAATGCCGATGGAATTGAGCATCCCGGGGCCCGCCTCTGCCACGCGTGGCGTCGGATTGCCGCTCCTGAAATCCCGGGTGATCGATTTGGTTACTAGCGCGCCGAGCCGGTTCAAATCGATCACCTGCCCGAGTTCCGGCGCAAAAGTCCCCGACGCCGGCATCACCGGATTGGCCAGCTGGATGTCGCCGATCCTGACGCCCAGATTCACCATGACAGGGTTTCCTGAAGATCGAAGACCGGGCCTTCACAACAGACACGCCGGTGCACGACTTTCTTCTCGACCTCAAATGAACGGACGCAGCAGAAACACATGCCGATCCCGCACGCCATCTGCTGCTCGAGAGCAACCTCGCCCGGAATTCCGAGTTCGCTCCCCAGCTTCTTCAGCAGCTGAATCAAGCGATTCGAACCGCAGGTAAAGAAC
>Ga0181579_10000363_pt1 | contig 35790 bp, 23 predicted proteins | sample 071ome_24_FD_132996 | JGI IMG/M metagenome (GOLD analysis project Ga0181579, IMG submission 132996) | Coastal salt marsh microbial communities from the Groves Creek Marsh, Skidaway Island, Georgia - 071402CT metaG (megahit assembly) | ecosystem: Environmental > Aquatic > Marine > Intertidal...
ATTTCGCGCCCGACCTTATCGCTGGGCCGCGCTACTCAGAGCTTGCTCAGGCAACGGTCACAACGGAGCGATTTGATTTTGAAACTGCCTAGACTGTACCTGTTGGTTGACCCCGATCAGAGTAAAAATTGACTTGAGGCAGACGCCCAAGCTTGCATAAGTTGTTCAAGTTACTGATTGCCAAAGCGCGTCGCCCGAGACCCGGGCGTATCGTTTGCCTGCAATCCTTCTTCAATAGAGGTAAATGTCGCGTTATCAATAAATGTCGCGTTATCAATACATGACGTGTTATCGGTAAATGACGCGTTGCTGATGATCCGCAGCACGGTTTTACCGCTAGCTCCCTAGACGGCCTTGCAAACACGCTAAAATGACCGCTTGGGAGCCAGTCGAAGGCTATCGACCATCTCGCGCTGTCCTGGAAAACGATGTGCCAGACTTCGCGAGCCGAAACCTTTAGAGTAGAGACTCCCAATTACCGCGAACCGTGCCATCGAGAACCATTTATGACAACAACAGTCCCAAACCCAGAAGATAGCGCGGATCAGCCAGCAGGTTACGGTACAAAAGCCTACCGAACCTATGTACTGTCAGCGCTCACACTGATCTATATCATGAACTTTGTAGACCGCGGGCTGCTTGCGGTGGTGGGTCCGGAATTGGTGCCAGAGCTCGGTATTTCTGACACGCAATTCGGCCTGTTAACGGGTTTTGGTTTTGCGCTGCTTTATACGATTGTGGGCATTCCACTAGCGCGCTATGCCGATTCCGCACACCGCGTTTGGATTATGACCATCTGCGTTGCTTTGTGGTCTCTGATGACGGTCCTCTGCGGCCTCGCTAATGAAGTCACCATAGGCTCTGTCACCATTGGGGCTTTCTGGGTATTGCTCATGTGTCGGGTTGGGGTTGGCATCGGCGAGGCTGGTTGCACACCGCCAGCCAATTCCTTGATTGCAGATTACTATGCCCCTCGAGACCGATCCCAAGCGCTCGGCGTCTATTCGATGGGGGTCACCCTCGGCACAATGTTTGCCAACCTCATTGGCGGCTGGGTCACGGATGTTTTTGACTGGCGAACTGCATTTTTTGTCGTAGGGCTGCCGGGCATCTTGATAGCCATAGTATTTAAATGGACTGTTAAAGAGCCGCCCCGGGGATTTACTGACCCTAAAAGTAGCCAATCGAAGGAAAAGGTCAGCCTTCGCGAGGCGATAGCAGAACTCACAACAAAGCCCGCATTTTGGCTCATGACCGCTGGTGCGACCGTAGCGGCATTTTGTGGTTACGGGATTTCTTCTTTCCAGTCAATTTTTTTAGTGCGCACACACGAAATCACCACCGGCGAGGCCGCTATTTGGATCAACACGCCTGTTTCGCTTTCAGCTGCCATTGGTACATTCGCTACCGGCTGGCTTGCAACCAAACTCTATAAAACCCATCCGGGTGCAATTGCTTGGGTGCCGGCACTCGGGTTAGCCCTGTCGATCCCTTTTTATATCTTCGCCTTTACAACCCAGAGCCTACTCTTCGCCGGCATAGGCTTGGTTATCGGCGGCTTTGTGAAGTACGGCTACATCGCCGCTCAGTACACTATTGGCCAAGGGGTCGTCAGTATGCGGGTACGCGCGATGGCAACTGCGGTACTGCTTTTTGTTGCCAATCTTATTGGCTATGGGTTTGGGCCCTTGTTCATTGGTTTTATTTCTGACATTTTCTTTGTGAGCGGCGCGGCAGACCTTGGCGTGGCTGCCGAGGAACTGGTTCGAAATCAATGTCATCCACGAGTCATCGGCGAGTTGAATGACAACCTTCAGAACGTTTGCGGAGAGGTTTACGCCCAGAGCCTTCAGTCAGCGATGGTCATTATGGCAACCCTCTATGCAGCAAGCTCACTGTTTTTTCTTTTGACTTGGCGCCGCTTAGATAAAGATATGGTAGACAGGAACTAAGGCCACGCCGTTCCAATAACGCCTTAAGGAAAGTCGCATTACGATCTACTCACCTCAGCCACACTCCTAGGTCACGTGACCAGAGGCGCATCAGGAGACGCCTCATTTTGCGGTTGCCAACCTCATCTTGGCAGCCTTGAAGGCCGCGATGCGATCCCGGAAGTTACCCAAAACCTCCGGCAGCGCCAACATCGCTGGCGTGACAATGAGTGTGAGTAGCGTCGCAAACGTTAATCCAGAGACAATCGCCGACGCCAGCTGCATCCAAAAGGAAGCAATCGGCCCACCGACTTCGATAGAGCGGCCAATCAGATCAATAGAAACGCCAGATGCCATCGGTAGCAAACCAAAGCCGGTCGTAAATGTTGTTAAAAACACTGGCCGCAAGCGCAAACAACCCGTGTGCGTCGCCGTCTGACGTAGCGTCCAATCTGGATGGATTTGACGCAGTTCGTTAAAGGTATCAATCAGGACAATGTTGTTATTTACGATAATGCCCGCCAACGCGACGATACCAACACCCGTCATGATCGCGCTAAAGGGCTGACCGGTCACAATCAACCCCAGTAGCACGCCGACCGTCGACATCACAACCGACGACAACACCAAAAACGTCTGATAAAAACTGTTGAACTGCGTGACCAGTAAAATCCCCATCAGCATCAAAGACAGCGTGAACGCCGTACCGATAAAGCCTAAAGTCTTAGCTTGCTCTTCGTTAGCCCCTCTAAAACGGATACTCACCCCAGGGTCTATGGGCGCTGTCGCAAGCCAGGTTTCGACCTCTGCCACTAGGGTCTCAGGCAGATATCCCGGGGCAGCATTAGCCCTGACATACATGATGCGCTGACTGTTCTGCCGAAAAATTGTACTCACCTTAGGTTGCGCCTTGCGCGATACAAAGCTGCTGATCGGCACTTGCCCATCCCGGGTTGACACTCGGAGCTCATCGAGTTTAGAAAAGCCGCGCTTTTCCTCTGGATAACGAAGCCGAATATCGACTTCATCATCCACGGTATCCGGCCGATAGCGTCCAATCAAAACCCCATTGGTCATCAACTGGATAGCAGAACCAACGGAAGTGACATCAGCACCCATCATCGCCGCTTTTTCTCGATCAACTGTCAGCTCCCAATCAATCCCTGGCACCGGAGCTGTGTCATCGACTGCGATGACGCCCGCCATCGATTCCAGATAAGCTCGCACGCGCTTCGCCTCGATGGCCAATTGAGTGAGATCCTGTCCTTGCAATTGAATCTGCAGGTCCTTACCGACCGGCGGCCCTCGCTCTTGCTCTTTGATCTCAGCACGTACCCCAGGGACGTTCGAGATAGCATCTTGAAAGCCTTGAACTACGGCCCAACCATCTCGCTCTCGCGTGAATCGATCTGTCAATTCTACGAACATAAAGCCAATTTCATCACCGGCTTGCCCGCTTCCAGCACCACCGCCTGTTCCATCCCCTGCTCGGGTATAAATGCTCTGAATGTCACCTACCCCGACAACCCTTTGTTCCACATCGGTTACAAGATCCCGCATTTCGGCTGCTGAAAAATTACCCTTCGTGCCAACCGAGACGCCTGTAAAGCTCGGCTCTACATCAACAAAAAACTGAGCGCCGTTACCTGCGACCCCGTACCAACGCACAATCGCAAATAGCAACCCCAGTGTGATGGCTAGCACCCAAACGGGATGCCCTGTTGCGGCGCCGAGGAGCCGACCAAAGATCCCGCTCGGGCCGGGAAGCTGTCCGTAGCTAAAGTTAGCGTCAACGTCGGCAAGCGGATCCTTTTTGCGCGACTGGCTGGGCTTCATTAGGCCACCTAACACCGGCGCAAATACCAAAGCATAAAGCAGTGACCCCGCCAGGACTGCAAAGACCGTCACAGGCAAGTAACGCATAAATTGCCCTGTGACGCCTGGCCAAAACATCAGCGGCAGGAAAGCTGCTAAGGTCGTGCCCACGGACGCGCAAATCGGCCAGAACATACGTTGAGACGCGCCTAAGTAGGCCTCACTCGGAGAGGCCCCGCTCGCCATTTTTCGATCCGCCAACTCAACAACCACTATGGCGCCGTCTATTAACATCCCCAGACCCAGCAACATCCCAAACATAACCATAAAGTTGTAGGTATAGCCGAGAGCGGATACAAAGATGAAGGCGAACAAAAAGGAAAAGGGGATACCAAACGCGACCAGCAACCCGGAACGAAATCCGACAGCAGCAACCACTACCGTTAATACTAGAAACATCGCCGTTGAGATATTGCCTTGAAGTGTCGAAATCTGTTCGATCGTCTGGGGCGATTGGTCGGCGATATAGTCAATTTGCACCGACCCTGGAAGGTCTATTTTTGTAAGCTCTACCGCCTCTCTTACGCCAGCAACAACGTCAACCAGACTTTCGCCGGCACGCTTGCTGACTTCTATCGCAATAGCAGGCTGGCTGTTGGTTCTGGTAAAGCTTGTGGCGTCTTTGAACGTCTCTCTGAGGGATACGACGTCACCCAAACTCACCACACCGGCGGCATTAGCCTTGATAGGAATGGCGAGTATATCGTCAGCCGTCTCGATCACACTTGGAATCTTGATGGCAAAGCTGCCCCTGCCGGTATCGACGTTACCTGCCGCAATCAACCGGTTATTACGCTGCAAAGACGTCAGCAGTTCCTCCGCGGAAATCCCCAGAGCCTGCATTTGCACGGGGTCAATCACCGCCTCTAGCACTTCTTCTCTCGCCCCTGATATCTTGGCTTCGAGAACACCGGGGACCCCTTCGATCGCGTCTTTCAAGCGTCTGGCGCTCTGCAGCCTAACGCGCTCGTTAGAAGCCGCTCCGCCTACTGAGACCGTGATCACGGGGAAATCAGATGCGGAAACTTCTCTAATGATGGGTTCTTCCGCAGTGCTCGGCAGTTTTACCTTGCCACGATCCACCGCCTCTCGCACGTCTTGCACTGCTTGGTCCGGCTCGAAACTCGAATCGAACTCCAAAACCAATGTCGCCAAACCTTCAGCGGCATAAGCATTCAGCTCATCCACGCCCTCGATCGCTTTCAGCTCAAGCTCCATAGGACGAACCAATAATCGCTCGCTATCTTCTGGCGCAATGCCTTCATGCGGTATTTGAACGACGATCACCGGAACAGACACGTCTGGATCCGACTCGACTGGTATAGACAGAAACGCCACGACCCCGGCAAACATAATCGCTGCAAGCAGCGAGAGCGTCGTCCGTGTGCGGGCGGTTACAGCAGCTAGAGCATTCACGACTTAACGTTGAGAGAGCAGAGTGAGCCCTGTGTAGTCTGCCCGCACCGCTTGACCATCCGCTACATCTTCGTGGCCAACGGTTATAATGTTGGCGTAACGAGGCAATCCTGCCACCCAAACGCCTTCTGGGCCCTCATCGACGACCTCAATTGCGGTAAAAGCAGCGGTTTCTGTAGCGGTAACCACCTTCAAACCCAGTTGCCCTCGGGGATCGAGGCTCAGAGATGCTGGGGAGACGAGGTGTGCCCAAGTTTCACGGACTGGCACCTTAAGTGCAGCGGACAACCCTGCCCTTGCAGCAGCCCCAGGTCGGTCGATTCGCGCCTCTACCTTGTAAGAGCGCGTCGTGACATCTGGCATGCGCGCGACAAAAGTCACCTCGCCAACCAACTCGGCGGTCGAGGACCCAACCGTTACCCTCACAGACTGACCTTCAGTAACAGCGCTGACTTCGCTTTCCGATACCTGGCCTACCACCAACATCGGCTCTAATTCTATAATCGTGGCGCAGCTTGCGCCCGGCACCATTAAATCTCCGACCTCAACAGGGCGGGCCTCGACGAAACCCGCAAACGGCGCCGTCAACTCGGTCTTTGCAAGCATCGCTGCAGCAGAATCTACTCTAGCTATCGCTTGCTCCTTTTGCGCCACTAATTTGGCTAACGCCGCTTTCGATTGCAGCCCTCGCTTACTCAAATCCATCCCGCCCTGATATTCGATATCAGCACTGGCTAGCATCGCTTGCGCTTCTCGGAGCTCTGCGTCCCTGCTGTCCGCGCCGATGCGACACAAAAGCGCCCCTGCATTGACGTAGGCGCCGCGCTCTACCAAGACATCAGTCACCCTACCGGTTACTTCAGATTTCACGTCAACCCGACGATTGGCTTGTGTTTGACCCATCACTTCAAGGTTTACAGGCTTGGCCACCGCCTCAGAGCGCTCTGCTCGGACTGCAGTTTCTGTCCCAGCGTTCAACGTGCTGTCCGCTTGCATAGAGTCTGCGATCGCGTCTTGGGACACGAGATCCCCAGAAAACCACCACACTACCATTGCGCATACAATCCCTGCCGATGCTCGTTGACTCTTATTCAACTGCTGCTCTCCATACGTTTTCGAGTACGCATATCGCACTCACGGCCTGTTCTACGGACCTAACCGCTAAATGGTTCTAGGTGGGCGCCATAAATCTCGACTGCCTTTCACTTACCGCTTGCGGAGGATCCAGGAGATTGCTACGAAAACGACCAAAGCGCTTGCTCGCAGACCCAACATCTGCAAGTTAGACGCTTAAACGGGGGTTACCCCTAGCGTTTGACTCAGGTTTGGCCGCCTTCATTCATCATTGGATTTATCATCTTTGGATTCGTTATCATTGGATTCATCAACCACCGTGGTGACATTGCATGGGCATAAGACGCTATAAAACCGAAGACGGGCGAGAGTTTGTGCGCACCCCGGATGAACACTTCCGGGACTTACCTGACTTTCCCTTTGCACCGAATTATATTGAGATCGACGGTTTACGCATGCATTACGTCGACGAGGGGCCTAAAACGGGGCAGACCGTGCTCCTGCTTCATGGACAGCCTGATTGGGCCTTTTTGTATCGAAAAATGATCCCCGTCTTGGTTGATGCGGGGCACCGAGTCATCGCGCCAGACATGATCGGCATGGGGCGCTCCGACAAACCTACGGATATCGATACCCACACGATTTACGCTCACGCTGACTGGTGGTTAGCTATGATCGCCGCTTTAGATCTGCGGGACATCACGCTCTTTGCTCAGGATTGGGGTGGCTTCACCAGCCTTGGGGTCGTAGCTCAGCATCCGGAGTATTTTAAGCGCGTCATGATTGCCAACAGCGGACTGTGGCTGATGCCTGACCCTATTTTGAACGTGCCCCAAGGTATTAATAGAAAGGACTTCGCTATTGATCCAAACGCCAAAATTAGATCCTTCGCTGATTTCGCTGCCGACTGCAACGCGAGGGGCTTGATCAAAAACGACATGTCGGAATTTTTTCAAGCCTGGATGATATATGCGTTGACGGGCCCGGACCTCAAGGCCAGCGATAACCTTCGCCATGACTTTGGCGGCATTGAGCTGACTGACAAGGAAGCCAACGCCTATGATGCCCCATTCCCCAGCGAAGCTTATATGACAGGCATCCGGACATTACCCAGTATGGGGTCGCTCATTGATCCCAAGAGAAGTCTGGCGGATTGGGCAGCATTAAAACAGTTTGGTAAGCCCTTTCTCACCGTGTTTGGCGAATTCGATTTGCTCGTTGGGTCTGTGGCAACCCAAAACCAGCTCATCGATCACATCCCCGGGGCTGCTGGACTGCCCCATGACAGAATTCCTGCAGGACACTTCATCCAAGAGACGCAAGGGCCCGAGCTCGCTAAAAGGCTTAATGAGTTTATTGCACATCATTAACCGATCATCGCCCATCCTTTTCGGATAGAGTCCAAGCATCGTCTTCGAGTCGTTGCCCCTAGACACAATCTCCCGTCTCGCATCATTTGCAACCCTCCTTGGAGGCCCAGCCACCCTGTTCGCCCTGGCGCGCGCTCAGATAAACGCTGTGATCTCTCTTCTGATCAGTCTACGCGATGACATGCAGCGGGTCTCATCGCCAAATTTGGTAGACGTATTCTCACCCAATGGGCAAACGGAATTTAATTTGATCGAGCAATCTTAAGATAGGGTGCCGGTAAAAACCCGCATTCAATCGCCTTTTAGCCGTCATTGTGCCTTGAGATGTTTAAATACCTGTTCAAGTGCCGATGGCGAGCCCATTGATCCGTCTCCAGATACCGGCCTATCTCCTCGATCGAAATCTTCGAGTGTCGCTTGCCCATCCCGCACGTTTTCAGGCAGCGGCGGCCCCACCACCCCCTCTTTTTCTGTAGCAAAGAGCGGTTTTGACCTAGCCCAATTTAGGCGCGCGAAGTAACCACCGCCAGCTTCGTGGATACTGGCTTCGGACTGACAAGTGGGGTGCGCGAGCCAGGCCACCAGCGCTGACACTTTATCGGGAGATAATCTCTCGGTGATTTCGGCCGGTGCCGTTCGAGCCGCGGGCTTACCTTGGGCTAAACGGCGTTCATTCACCGAAGCCGCGAAATCCTGCGTCATTCTGGTGTCGGCCTGCGGAACTAGCACATTGCATTTAATGTCCATTTTAAGTTTTAGTGCTTCAAATTGGAGCGAGTTCGCGAGCCCAATGAGACCGGCTTTACTCGCAGCATAAGCCGCGACCCCAGCGCCATACATTGCCGGTGATGACGTCATAATGCAGCGACCATATTTTTGCGCTACAAATATCGGCCAAACTGCCTTCATGACAGTAAATACCCCAGTTAAATTAACATTGAGGGTCCGCTGCCAGGCATCCAAGGTCAGCTCCGACCAAACTTCGGGCGTTAAAATTCCTGCATTATTCACCACGATATCGATGCGACCATAAGCTTGCATGGCGCTGTCGATGATCAGTTCACCCTGCTCTACCGAATCATAGTTGGCTACTGCGTCACCCCCCAGCTGACGGATCTCAGCCACAACCTCATCCGCCACCTTAGCCTCCGCATGGCCACTGCCATCATAGGCTGCGCCCAAATCGTTGATGACAACTTTGCAGCCCCTCGATGCTAAAAGATGGGCATGGGCTCTACCTAGCCCACGGCCAGCACCGGTAACCACCGCGACCTGTCCGGTAAAATCTAAGTCATTTAGGTTGTTCATCTTCTATCGTCGCTCTGGGCTCTACATCAGCCCGCAGTCTAAAGGAATTGCTTTGGCCCGTCATTTGACCCTCAACACCCAAGCACGACTCGCGTTTGGCGATCCAGGCGTAGCTTGCTGCTCTCATCAATCAAACCTTTATTGGAAACCAATCCATTGACAGCCGGCCCGAGGGCTACTGACCCGAGGGCAAGGGGCAACAACAAGATCAAGCTCGGCCCCGACTTCAGCAACTACCCAATTCCTCAACAGGAGGACCCCATACATTTTTCCTCTGACTCACACTAGGAAGCCTAAACGTTAATGCGGTATGGTTGGACATGGATGGTTAGCGAAGAAACAGACATGACGACAACCGATCATCGGCTTACTCCTGAAACGCTAGGATTTGACCCAGAGGCCCTGGCAAGACGCTATGCAGAAGAGCGCGAGAAGCGCATCAGGCCAGATGCCGAAGCGCAGTTTGTACAGTTAACCCATGACTCTCCGTTTGCAAATCAATATCTGGAGAACGACCCGTACAGCGAAAGACGAAACCGACCGCCTTTAAAAGATGAACGCGAAGTGATTGTCATTGGTGGTGGTTGGGTTGGCATGCTAACCGCAGCCCGCCTCAATCAGGCCGGTGTCAGCGATGTACGCATTGTAGAAAGCGGTAGTGATTTTGGCGGCACCTGGTACTGGAATCGTTATCCAGGCGCCCAATGCGATATCGAGTCCTACAGTTATTTACCGCTGCTTGAGGAAACGGATTATGTACCGAAGCTGCGATTTTCCTATGCCTCCGAGATCTATGAGCATGCTCGGAGAATTGGTAAACATTTTGATTTGTATAAAGATGCGGTATTCCAAACTTGGGTCACCGAGTTACGCTGGCTAGAAGACGAATCGATGTGGCGGGTAACCACCAATCGTGGAGACGAAATGCGAGCACGCCATGTGTGCCTCGGCACGGGACCTGCAAACCGCCCTCGCCTGCCTGGGATACCAGGGGCTGACTCTTTTAAAGGTCATACTTTCCATACTTGCCGTTGGGACTATAACTACACAGGCGGCGGTCCTGACGGCAACCTCACAGGCCTTGCAGACAAAACCGTTGCCATTATTGGCACCGGAGCCACCGCAGTACAGTGCGTGCCCGCTTTGGGCGAGAGCGCAAAACAACTCTATGTCTTTCAAAGGACCCCATCGTCCGTTGACGTCCGCAACAACGCCGAGACTGACCCAGACTGGGCGGCTAACCTTAAGCCTGGATGGCAGAAAGCCAGACAAAAAAAATTCGGCGAGGCATTTTTAGGGGGACCGATTGATTCGGCTTTTATCGATGATGGATGGACACGCCTTACTCGAAATCTAAAATCGCTGGTTGCAAATAGCGACGAAAACATCGCGACTTTGGCACAACTCGCTGATTTTAAGACAATGGAGACCATCAGAGGGCTAGTAGATGATACGGTTAAAGACCCTGGGGTCGCCGAGAAGCTAAAAGCCTATTACAACCAATTTTGTAAAAGACCGACCTTTAACGACTTTTATCTCGATACCTTTAATCGCGCTAACGTCGAATTAGTGGATGTGAGCGCTACCCAAGGTGTCGAGGCAATTACTGAAAATGGCATCATTGCCAACGGCCGCGAATATGCCGTTGATTGCATTATTTATGCCTCAGGGTTTGAGATTACCTCGAGTTACGAGCGCCGCCTAGGCATCCCAATTTTTGGCATTGGTTCAAAGTCGATCTATGAACATTGGCAGGAAGGTATGCGCACGATGCATGGCCTGATGGTAAGCAATTTTCCTAACCTATTTCTATGCGGCGGTGGCTTTGTATTTCAACTGGGCGCGAACTACGCCCACGGGATCGACGTTCAAGCCGAACACGTCGCCTATACGATCAGCGCGCTCCAGGATCGAGGGGTCAAATCCGCGAATGTCTCAAATGAGGCAGAGGAGCGCTGGATCGCCGATCAATTAGAGACCAAGGGCTCCGGGTTTGTCCTAGGAGGTTCGCCGGACTCCTGCACCCCTGGTTATTACAATCAGGAGGGGACTTCAAAGCGTTATCGTAATGTTAGACGCGAAACCTATAGCAAAGGGGTCGGCGCCTACATGAAACTCCTGAAAAATTGGCGCGCTGCCGGCGACTTAGACGGCCTTGAGTTGAACTAAGCTAAATAACTCGCGCATTCCTGCGTCACATGCAATGACCTTACCGTTGCCTGGCCCTAACACAGGACTCGGCTGGCGGTTCTTGCCCTGTCGGCGACAGGCAACCTCTGCCTTTCACTTGCTGGATAACCTCGTTACTGACCGTCCCGCGCGCGAGCAATGGCTGCTTCAGCCATCTTACGTTCAGAGCCATCCAGCCGAGCTTTCATACCTTTGTTCATTTCACCTAGGATTCTAGCAGCGTACTCATTGTCTTGGATCTTGGCCCAATAACCTGAGACCCGAGTGCCTTCAAGGATTGGACTATCAAAACCAAGGCGCGGCAGCGTGCTACTGCACATCCATAAGGCGGGTACGAGGCTGCAGTCGGCTCGCGTTAGGACATCTCCAACAGCAAAGTCACCCTCTCCGATATGCTGTTCTAGCGCTCGCACGCCACGCTTAACCTGTCCTATTAGGAGATCGAGCACGGCTTGCACGCGACTTGCCTTGTCGGCCTGGCTCAGCGACAAAAAAATGTTATTCATCAGGTACAGGTCGGCAATTCTGGAAACAACCCTGGCGTCTGCGCGAGCTTTTAGCGAGTCACCGATCAAAGCTTTATCGGGAAACCGCTCATCAAGATATTCTGCGATGACTTCTGATTCAGGAATAAGACCTTCGTCCACTGCCAGTACAGGGATACGACCAATGGGCGATACCTCAGACATCTTGCCCATCATAAACTGTACCGGCAGTTCAAACCTGAGCTGATCCTCGATACCCATTGCATAGATTTGCATCCGAACTTTCGCACTATAGGGGCTAAGGTCACCGGTATATAACTTCATATTTTTTTACCTTTTCAACTGAGTCCTGTTCTTTAACTTCTAAACTGAGTCCTTTAGGTTAGCTTCTTGACTGAGTCTTGCCGCTTAAAGTCTTGCCATACTGGCGCGCCTAGTTTTCTTCGGTTACGCCACTATTTGAGTCACCAAGGCAGGCGAGTCCTGGCAGCCGCACATATTTTGCGGGCGTTGTGACCATCGGTTTACCTTCTGCAGGTTAGCGACCTTCGGGCTATTGGTCCGACTAGAAATCCCCAAAAGCCGAGGCTATAGCCGCTCATTGACCGTACAGGCTCGGCGCGACCTAGGTCGGATCACTAGGTTCTATGACAAGTATCAAAGTATCAGCTGCCAGCTGCTGACCAGGTTTTACTAGCACTTCGGTGACGCTTCCTGCCACATTCGCCACAATTTCATGCTGCATTTTCATGGCCTCGAGGATCGCTAACTTTTCTCCTACCTGCACCACATCACCGACCCTAACCAACACCTCCAACATTTGGCCATGCATGGGGGCGATCACTTCGCCAGATCCAGCAGATTCATTGCCCCCTAATATGAGCCTTGTTGATTCCATCACAGAAAAGCTCTTACTCGGCAGGGCCAAAAACAACCGTCCCGATACCAGCCGTGTAAAGGTCACTGAATAGCAGCGACCAGACTGCGTGAACCGCACAACATTGTTGCCAACAAACTCAGCTCTTAACGCAATTTCCTCGCCGTTAACCTCGACAGCATAGCCCGTCGTCGCTGGTTTAACCCTAACCTCAAAATTGATGTCATCAACCAAATAGCGATAGGCAGTTTGAAGATCTCCAGCACTACTCCAATTGAGCAGCTCTTCGCTGACATAAGCGTTGCGCTTGGCTGCGTCCTGATCTAACAAATACTCGATCACTGCAGCACAAGCGATGTCGCTGACACTGGGCGCCGTCTCAACCCATCCATGATCACCATAGGTCTCGGCAATGAAAGCCGTGGTGGCATGACCCTTTGCAAACTCGGGCTGGCCTACGACATCGATCAAAAAATCGCGATTCGTCGCGGGGCCAAACAAGGCCGTTTCACCCACTGCCTGAAGAAGTTTTCGCCGAGCTTCTTCTCGATCCGCGCCCCAAGCAATAATCTTGGCAACCATAGAGTCGTAATATGGCGATACCTCACTGGCATTGGCGATACCTGCATCCGTACGCACACTTTCCGAAGGGGCCCACAAATGAATCATCCCAGTGCTGGGCAAAAAGTCCCGACTAGGATCTTCCGCACATAGACGCACTTCGATCGCGTGGCCGAGCAAGGCCACGTCTTGTTGAGCTATACCCAGCGGCTGACCCGAGGCAACCGCCAATTGCATCGCCACCAGATCAAGCCCTGTGACCATTTCAGTCACAGGATGCTCGACTTGCAATCGTGTATTCATTTCTAAAAAGAAAAATTGCCCCGCTTCATCTAGGAGAAACTCAACTGTGCCTGCGCCCTGATACTGTACGGCTCGCGCGGCTTCCACCGCTGCCGCACCCATCGCGCGGCGTAAGTCCTCGGTCATAATCGGACACGGCGACTCCTCTAACACCTTTTGATGCCGACGTTGTATCGAGCAATCTCGTTCTCCTAAGTGCACAGCGTTGCCTAGACTATCGGCGAAGACCTGAATCTCCACATGACGCGGTCTCTGCACCGCCTTCTCGAGGATTAACTGCCCTGACCCGAACGCGTTTTCCGCTTCTGATCGAGCAAGTGCAAGCGCCTCTACCAAACCCTCTGCCGATGCGACTAGGCGCATGCCACGCCCACCGCCACCGGAAGCCGCCTTGACCATAATGGGATAGCCAATCTTCTCAGCCTCAGCAGATAAATTCTCGGCGCGCTGATCAGCCCCTTGGTAGCCTTGAATGCACGGGACTCCTGCTTCAAGCATATGACGCTTGGCACGGGCTTTGTCTCCCATAATTTCAATTGCCTCGGCAGGTGGGCCAACAAAAATCAACCCAGCTGCAGCAACAGCTCGGGCAAAATCCGCGTTCTCTGATAGCAACCCGTAGCCGGGATGAATCGCATCCGCCTCACGGGCGATGGCCGCCTCAATGATCTTATCGCTGCGCAGATACGAGTCGCTCACCGACGCCCCGCCAATACATACCGATTCATCAGCGAACAAGGTATGGGGCGCCAACGCATCAACATCAGAATAGATGGCTATGGTATGCATTCCTTGGGCTTTCGCGGTACGCATTATCCTCAGCGCGATCTCGCCACGATTGGCGATTAATAAGCGGGCTATACTGGTCAAGCTTGGTACCTCACATTCTCGCCACACCAAAACTGTTTGGCTTGAGTACCCGGTTTCTCGCCTCCAGACACGTCTCTAAAGTAAATCCGAGCACCTTGCGGGTATCTCTTGGATCTATGACGCCATGATCTAGGTTGCGCCCTGAGGTATAAAAGGCGCTCTCCTGGCGGCCAAAAATCGCTTTGATTGTCGCTTCTTGCTCTGCCAACGCTTCACCATCGACTTCGGTGCCACGACGCTCTGCAGCTACCGCGGCCACCTGACTCATAGTCTTAGCTGCCTGGGCACCACCCATAACCCCTGTGGAGGCATTAGGCCACGAAAACAAAAAGTCCGGCTCATAAGCATAACCGCACATCCCGTAGTTGCCCGCGCCAAAACTCGCTCCAATATAAAGGGCTATTCGAGGCACCCGGACGTTGGTGACAGTGGCAATCATTTTAGAGCCGTGCTTGATCATGCCGGCGTGCTCGTAATCAGTGCCGACCATATAACCTGTGATATTGTTTAGAAAAATAATTGGCATATCCGACTGGTCACACAGCTGGAAAAATTGGGTTGCTTTGGTAGCGCCAGATGGATCAAACGGCCCATTGTTGCCAATGATGCCGCAGACATACCCCATGATGGCAGCCTGCACACAAACCGTCGCCGGGCCATACGCCGGCTTAAACTCTTGAAAATCTGAACCGTCTACTACCCTTGCGAGCACCTCGCGCACATCATAAGGCACCGTGTAATCAATCGGCACTACACCGGCAATCTCGTCAGGGTCATACACCGGCGCTATGTAGTCTCGCCGTCTGGGTGGATTCAGACGCGCATTCCAATCGAGTCGATGCAAGACATCACGGGCCATGGCAACGCCGTGCGCATCGTCTTCTGCAAGATATTCAACAGAGCCTGTGACTTCGGCATGCATTTCAGCGCCACCCAACAAACGCTCGTCAGCGATCTCACCCGTTGCCGCTCTGACCAGCGCTGCGCCGCCCAGGGCGGCAAGACCATTATTTTTTACGCCCACCACATAATCGCTCATACCCGGCATATAAGCGCCCCCCGCCGTTGAAGGGCCATGCAAGACCACCAACGTTGGAATACCGGCGGCGCTCAATCTCGCCAAGTTACGAAACAGCTTGCCTGCGTCTGCCCATAGCTCAACCTCATAGGCCATCAAATTAGCGCCGGCACTCTCAACCAGGTGAATGAAGGGCAGCTTCAAGCGTAGCGCAATTTCCTGAGCGTTTAGCGCCGCGAGCCAGCCACCTCGTGTTGCTGTACCGGCACGAATACCGCTGTCGTCCACCCAGACCATGCAGCGCACGCCCTGAACGAAACCGATACCTAATATGACCGAGCCACCCGGCACGCTGGTCTCGGGGTCAGAGTCTTCCAAGAGGTAATTGGTCAGGGAGTGTAACCGCAAAAACGGCATCCCTGGATCTAGAAGCCGAGACAGACGCTGGCGTGGCGGCAGTTGGCCTCTTGATTCAAAAGTTTCGTTTCTGCGCTCCGATACGGCCACTGCCTTGGCTTCTAGCTCGCGTAATTTATCCACCAGCGCCAACATTGCTGCCCGATTTTCAGCATATTGACCGGAAGTCTTGTCGATGCGCGATGTAAATATAGCCATGCCTTCCTCTGTCAATAAGCGTTAGCAGTCGGTGTTCGTTAGCGCGTTAGGAGCCACGCCCGCCCCGCATTCAGCCTGCCTGATCCAGCAGCAACGATTGCAACAACAAGCGGTGGTAGTCCTCATCTCCAAACTGATACTGACACCAAAGTGCGCGTCTTAGATACAGCTGTGCATCGCACTCGTAGGTAAACCCAAAGCCACCGTGGAATTGAATCGCACGATCTCCCGCGAAGCTAAAACCTTCGCTCGCTGTTGCTTTTAACATTCGAAGCGCGATCTCTCTCTCATGGCTTTGGGCCGACTCATAAATCGTCACTGCATGATATAGATGCGAGCGAGTGGCCTCTAAACCAATCAGAATATCAACGGTGGGATGCTTTAGAGCCTGATAACTACCGATATAATGATCAAACTGTTTTCTGGTTTTTAGGTATTCAACGATAAGATTCAGAGTGCTTGCATGACCCCCAGCCATCTCCGCTGAGATGAGCAGCATCGCCGCTTGCTCGATCGCTTCGAAGCACGTTTCCGGCAACAGCTGCTCCTTAGGTAGGACTATCCCATCTAGGGTCAATTGGTAGCAGCGTCTAGTTTCATCGATAATCTCTTCGCGCTTTAGCGCCTGAGATGGAATCGCTGCCTGCGGTATGAGCGCGAGGCGCGGCTTACCTTCAAATTGCAAGGACACGAGGACAACATCGGCGATCTTCGCGTCTTGTACTAAACATTTTGTCCCGGACAGGACTATCCCATCGCCTTCGATGCTGCCCCGACAATCGACATCTGTAAGTAACCAACTGCCGCCAGGCTCGGTTAATGCCATGGTTGCAATAGCCCCACCCGCAATTTTTGGCAGCCAGTTTGCCCTCTGCTCATCGCTGCCAGCGAGCAACAAGGTGTCTGCTGAAATCGCTGACCAAACCAAAGGGCTTACCATTAAATTTCGCCCCATGGCCTCGACCACCGGGACAAGATCACCAACCCCTAGTCCGAGACCGCCATAGGTCTCTGGAATATTGATACCAGCCCAACCGAGTTCCACCATCGACGACCAGAGGTCTCTAGGTAAACTCTCCTCTTCACCGATTCTGCTGCGAACGACATGGATACTCGAGTGCTTTTCGCAAAAGTCTAGCGCTGTATCCAGCAGCATGCTTTGTTCTTCGGTACAAATAATCTGATTACTCATAAAAGTTCCTGACTCAAAACCGTTAGTAGCCTAACGCCCTAGCTCTTGGGTAGACCCAAGACTCGTTCGCCCATAATGTTATATTGGACTTGGGTGGTACCGCCGCCAATCGTCGCAGAAAATGAATTGAAGTAGATGCGTTGCCATTTGCCTCCATCTACTGCATCCGGGGATACAAAGCGCCCGCCATTTGCCCCCTGAAGCGATAGCGCGAACTGACAAAAACGTCGCTTTAGCTCAGATCCTCTTAGCTTCCCAGACATTGGAATTGCGCCGGGCCGTTCGCTATTTAATGGCGGGATCGCAGCTTTGGCGGCCATCAATGTATTACTCCTGGCCTCGATTAGAAGCTGTACCATTTGATCTCTTATTAAAGGATCTTCCAACGCTGGTTTACCGTTTCGCTTGGAGCGTCGTGCGAGTTCGAGCACATCGTTGACATTGACATCCATCATCGACAAGCCACCCGCCTGGCCGCCGACATTACCTCTTTCAAACATCAGCGTCGCCATGGCTACTTGCCAGCCTTCCCCTTCCTGACCCATCATACAGTTGGCAGGAATACGGGCATCGTTAAAAAAGGTCTGACAAAAGCCATATTCGCTGGTGAGCTTTTGGATCGGTTGCGGGTTAATCCCCTCTGCTTGCATCGGCGCAAGAAAAAAACTTAAACCAGCATATTTATTAGGCCCATCGTTGGAAGTGCGTGCCAGCAGAATCATGTACTTGGCATAGGCACCGAGGCTAGTCCAGATTTTTGACCCATTGACAACATATTCGTCACCATCTTTGACAGCCTTGACCTGAGCGCTACCCAAGTCCGAGCCATGATCCGGTTCTGAGAACCCCTGGCACCAGATGTCATCGGCATTCAAAATCCCTTTGATGTATTGCCGTTTTTGCGCCTCGGTGCCCTGCTGGAGTATCAAAGGTCCAGCCCAATTCAATCCAATCGTATTGGTCATAAACGGTGCTCGCTGGCGAGCCATTTCTTTGGTTACGATGTCCTGAAATATTTGTGGCATACCTCGACCACCATATTCTTCGGGCCAAGACATACCTAAATAGCCTGCTTCGTAAACCTTTCGCTGCCAATTACGGAGATACTCAAACTGTTGGTCTGTGCCGACCTCCATAAATGATTCCGGCAACAAAAACCCTGGGTCGCCAGGATTGTTTTCTTTAAGCCATGCAGAAACCTCTGCTCTGAACTCGTTCTGCTCTTGCTCACTTACCATCTTTCAACCTCCCATGACGCGAATCACAAAATTATTTACAGCCTGGCCACACCAAAGGTGTTCCCCTGAGTGCCCCGATGCTCGGACTCAAGACACGTCTCGAGCGTAAAAATGAGCACCGCTCGGGTATCTGCAGGATCGATAATGCCATCATCCATCATTCGAGACGAACAATGCATGGCTTCAGAGGCATGCTCCATACTTTCGATGATTGCAGCGCCTTGCTTTTCCATCTGATCTCTCTGTTCTTGCGGGATTTCTTCACCTGCAAGCCTCGCCCTGTCCTCCGCGATCACGCGCATGACACCAGCCGCTTGTGCGCCGCCCATTACGGCTTGGCGTGCCGTTGGCCATGAGAATACAAACTCCGGCTTCAATGATTTTGAACACATCGCATAATTGCCCGCGCCGTAGGCATTACCTACGATAATGGTGAGCTTGATCGGTCTGAAGTTAGCCACCGCCTGAATCATCTTTGATCCATGTTTTACCTGGCCTGCTTGCTCTGCCTCAACGCCAACTAGGAACCCGGTGGTATTTTGAAGAAAGATCATCGGCGTATTGCTCTGATCGCAGAGCTGAAGGAACTGCGTCGCCTTTTTGGCCCCCTGGGGCGTAATGGGCCCATTGTTGGTGATCACACCACAGCGCCACCCGCCAATATGCGCATGCCCGCATACAGTGTGTTGATCGATCGCAGGTTCAAACTCAAAAAACTGCGAGCCATCAAAGACTCTCGCGATCACCTCACGCATATCATATGGCACACGTTTATCTTCAGATACAATGCCGCGAAGCTCTTCAGCTGGATACAGCGGCGCGACCGCGGGCTGGTCCGGGGTTATGCGCTCACCGGCATCTGGGGGGAATTGATCTAGGATATCGCGGGCAGTTCTGATGCCATCTGCATCGCTCTCCGCCAGATACTCGCCCGTTTGTGAGATGGTTGCGTGCATCTGCGCCCCACCCAAAGGTTCATGTTCTGCTTCTTCACCGGTGGCCGCCTTCAGAAGCGGCGGACCTGCCAGAAACAAATGCGTTTGGTTACGGACAAGCACGACGTAGTCGGATAGTGCCACCTGGTAGGCACCCCCTGCAGTTGCATTTCCGTGGGCAACGGTAATCTGCGGTATCCCAGCAGCCGAAAGCTCAGCCTGCTGACAATAAACACGACCACCATCCAAGAAACCATGCACACCCCAAGGATCAGGGTCTCCGCCACCCGCAAGATTGCCACCGCCGCTTTCGCTCAAACACACCAAAGGTAGCTTTGTCCTAAATGCGATTTCTTGAAGTCTAAGATTCTTCCTTGTAGTGACTGAGGTGATGGTCCCACCCTTGATGGCATAATTCCAAACCATCGCGAGTATTCTTCGCCCCTTTACGTAGCCAATGCCAACAATGAGATTACCGCCAGCAGATTCACCGGCTTTGTCACCATTCATCCCAAGACCAGCAATGGAGGACAATTCTAAAAACGGCGCTCCGCGATCAAGCAGATGCGAGAGTCGCTCCCGGGGCAGAAGCTTACCTTTTTTTTCTGCGCGCTCGCGATATCGCTCCTCACTCGCCCTGATATTTCTTTCTACGATTCGAACCTTTTCTACATAATTCGTCATGAAGGCCACATTATCTCGATAGGCCTGACTGCTCGTATCTAGCTTTGATTCAAGCTGACTCATCTTCATCCTCCGCTAAATTCAGTTCGACGAGAAATTGTCGATTCTTTACCTGATGACCTTCTTCGACGCCGATTCGCTGCACCACGCCATCGCCATCGGCAACATGACGATGCTCCATCTTCATGGCCTCTACAATCACCAAAGCCTGCCCCTTAATGACCTGATCCCCCTCGGCAACCAGTACCCCAACAACAAGGCCCTCGGTACTGGCATGGATCTGCCCGCTACTCGCATTATCCGCTGATGTCTCCGGTACATAAGTGACGATCTCTGCATTCAGGTTATCCTTTCCAAAGTCGATGCTAACCTGCGTGTCGGTAAGATAATAAACTGCTTCATGGCTGACCTCCCCAGTCCGGAAAACCAGCGTGCCACCATCGCAGTGCGTGATTTCAATGCCATACTCCACGCCTTCTACCCAGACATGAAAACCGGAAGCGGTGGATAGGCTTGTGACCGCCCTCTCAACGCCTGCTATTAAAAGCTTCTCGCGTATTTGCATTGGCTCGGTGTTACTCCAGGGCGCCAATTGCGAGCCGTTTTTGGCACTATTGTTTGCGCCAACACAAGAAATCAGGGCACCGGCCACTGCGATCCAATGATTCTGGGATTGCCCTTTCAACTGCGCAATCAGCGCCTCGTTGATAAACGATGTCGTGGTATCTCCTTCGATAAAGATTTTTTGTTCAAGTAGATCGATCAAAAAGCTCTTGTTCGTTTTTAGACCTAGAATCTTGGTTTGCATTAACGCGCGCACTAACCGGCGCCTTGCCTCTTCTCGATCCTTTCCCCAACAAATCAGCTTCGCCAACATCGCGTCGTAGTAAGGCGTAATCTGGCAACCGCTATGCAAGCCATGATCGATTCGCACCCCGACATTTTCATAAGGTTCAAAATACTGGATGATGCCGGTTTGAGGCATGAACTCATTCAAAGGGTCTTCCGCGTAGATTCGGACTTCAATTGCGTGACCGTCAAATTGAATCTCGTCTTGGGTCTTGGGAAGCCGCTCGCCCATCGCAATCCGAAGCTGCCAGTCAACCAAATCAACGTCTGCCACCATTTCAGTCACAGGGTGTTCAACCTGCAGCCGGGTGTTCATTTCGAGAAAGTAAAACTCGCCGCTATCATCAACTAAAAACTCTACCGTCCCAACGCCCTCATAGCTGACGGCCTTGGCAGCGTTCACCGCTGCAGCGCCCATTTTTGCACGCAATTCAGGACCTACGAACGGCGATGGACACTCCTCGATCACTTTTTGATGGCGCCGCTGGGCAGAGCAGTCACGTTCTCCAAGATGGATCACGTTTCCATGACAATCCCCAGCAATTTGAACTTCGATATGTCTGCCATCAACGATGGCTTTCTCTAAAATAAGTTCATCACTGCCAAAGGCACTAAGGGCTTCTGATCGTGCCGAATCCATCGCCGATTCTAGACCGTTGAGATCCTCGACAAGTCGCATACCGCGACCACCTCCACCAGCGGCTGCTTTCACCATAATCGGCGCGCCGATTGTTTCGGCTTCTGCCCGTAGCTGCGCATTATCTTGATGACCACCTTGATAACCCGGCACACAGGGTACGCCCGCTTTAATCATTAAATCTTTTGCAGAGGCTTTATTGCCCATCAAGTTGATGGCATCAGCGGATGGTCCGATGAACTTTAGACCATTGTCGGCACAAGCTTTGGCGAACGCCGCATTTTCGGACAGAAAACCGTAGCCGGGATGAATAGCATCTGCCCCCGAGACTAAGGCAGCCTGAATGATTTTGTCCATATCAAGATACGATTCTGCGGGGGTTTGGCCACCAATACTCACACTGGCATCAGCCATTGCGACGAATCGGGATTGGGCATCCGCGTCGCTATGGACGGCTATGGCGTCAAAGCCTGCTGCCTGAACACTGGCAATTACACGACAGGCAATCTCTGCGCGATTTGCGATCAGTATTTTTCTCATAGTTTCACCTAGCGAGTGTTTTGATTGTAGGTCGTTGTCGATTTCTGGCGTTGTTGGCTTTACCTATTTCAGTTGAGCAACCAAGGCTGACGGCACTTCGATCACCTTCGCTCGAAGATACTCCCCCATCGTTTTTGCTTGACCGTCAATCCGAACAGAGGATGAAACCCCTTCTCCGAGAATACCGTGAATATAAAAATTCAGTGCAAAAAGATTCGGCAGGTCGAATCGCTCTACCTCATATTCCGCAGTATCTGCCAGCAGCGCCTTAAACCGCTCCACGGTTAAAAAATCATGCAAAAATCCGAATGCCTCAGGGGTTTTCGCCCAAATGCCGATATTCGCATTACCACCTTTGTCCCCAGAACGCGTACCGAATAATCGACCGAAGGGTATTTGCTCAGTGTCACCTCGAGGATACTCGGGAATTTTGACCGGTAGTTGTTGATAGTAAATCGGGTCCAATCCCATCTGGCTCGTCGGCAAAATCTCAACCGACTGCCCATCTATATGCACCGTTTCTGTGATGTGCTGACTATCTACCAGCGCAGGCCAATAGGAAATGTAGGCACCACCGGCACCTGCTGCACTCGAGCTAAACCCGGGGAAATTTGCTAAAGCCAGCTCAATAATTTTGGCCGAAAAAATTCGGCCAACGAGCTGAGGATTCTTTGATTTAACGCTTATTCTTAGTCGAGCGTAGGCCTCTTCATTGGTTTGCGGGTTTTCTTTGTCGTTACGAATGAGTTGAATATTAACCTCGTCAAACTGATCCTTACCACCCACGGAACGGAACAGCGTATCTGTGAAAGTATCGGCTTTGGCTTCAATATCCAAACCCGTCAGCAACATTTCCATACTGTTGCGGAATCCGCCCGCGGTGTTGATGCAAACCTTGTGCGTCGTGGTCGGACTACTGCCTCGGCATCCTGAAACATACACCCGGTCCTCACCCTGCTGCTCAATACTCATAGTGTCAAAATGGGCGATTACGTCTGGATTGAGATAAGCCGGCGAACTGATCTCATAAAGTAGCTGAGCCTTGACCGTGCCAACGGACACCAAACCACCGGTGCCAGGGTGTTTGGTAATGGTAAAATTACCGTTCGCTTCAATTTCGGCAATCGGATAACCCATATTGTGGAAGCTTGGCACCTCTTGAAAAAAGGCATAGTTACCGCCCGTTGCTTGAGCGCCACATTCGATAATATGACCTGCAGCAAGGGCACCGGCGAGGGCATCATAATCCTGCCGCTGCCAATTAAATTTCCATGCCGCCGGACCAATCACCACCGCGGCATCGGTGACCCTTGGGCAGATCACTACATCCGCGCCCCGGTCCAAGGCTTCTTTGATACCCCAAGCACCTAAATAAGCATTGGCAGTCACCGGCGGCTTATCGCTCGCTGACAACACCTCCTCGGTATCTATGTTCACAAATCGCTCGCCTTTGTTTTGCAAATCAGCGAGTCTGGGCATCAAATCATCTCCATCGATGTAAGCTACCTTTACCTTTAAGCCAAGCTCATCGGCAATTTCAGCGACCGCCGACGCCATACCCGCGGGGTTTAGACCCCCGGCATTCGTCACAATTTTAATTTGTTTTTCCATGCAGGTTGCCAATACATCTTTGACCTGCTTTAGAAACGTTCCAACATAACCGCTATCAGGTTTTTTCGAGCGCTGGTTGTACAAGATGGTCATGGTCAGTTCGGCAAGATAATCACCCGTAAGCACATCGATAGGGCCGCCCTCGACCATCTCTCTGGCGGCACTAAGTTTGTCACCGTAAAAACCACTGCAGTTTGCAATCTTAATTACGTCAGTCATGTCGAACTTCCTTTAGCTGAAGCAGGGTTGCGATTAAAGCAATCCACTTGTTGATGTGTTTTAGGCTCATGCCTTTGTCATTACCATAATGCTCTTGAACCGAAAGTCTTCGCATAAAACTGCCGTGGATCTTGAGCAATAAAGTTGCCTAGTTGTCATCACTGCTAACCGCTTAACGTTGATAGCGTACGCGCAGCAAGCCGATGACCCCGGCCTCGCCGCTCTGAGACGATACCCGTCTTGATTGAGGTATCGGTTCGCGCAGCGATGAAGCATCTCCAAAAGCGCCCACAGGCCGATGGATTAACGAATTTGGTCCAGCCGGTCATTAAAGCCTGCGCTACATCTTTGGGGACCTCAGGTTGTGACCGAAAAGGCCGTGCTAATCGAACGTTTAATGTCGCTGCAACAAGATCTTTTTCCGATGAATCATGGTGCTTCATCGCCTCTTGCGAGCAGACAGCTTCACAGCTGAGACGATTCAACGAGGTTTCGCTAAAACCCATTTCAACCAGCGATGCATTTGCGCCCTTGCAGCGCAATGCTCTAGCACGATTGCTTCTGATTGCTTGCTTGTTCCGCGAGGATCCGAAAGACACGGTTCTTAGCCTTCTTGGACCCATGAGGGCTTGCGCTTTTCGCGGAAAGCGGCCATGCCTTCGGCGCCCTCTGGAGATTTAAACATACGAACACTCCACTCGCCGGTTTCGGCAAAGCCCTGCGCAATATCCAGTTCAGCTACGCGACGAACCAGCTTCTTACTTTCGCTAACCGCTTTGGGCCCGCCAAGGTTGATCATATCGATTTCTTCTGCAACCGCTGCGACGAGCTGACTCTTCGGTACGGCTCGATGTGCCAGTCCATATTCTACTGCCTGAGCGCCGGTAAATCGTTCTCCTGTCAGGAATAACTTCATACCATGATGGGTCCCTAGCTTCGGTAAACAGACGACCGAAATCACTGCGGGAATCACGCCAATTCGCACCTCGCTAAAACTAAATTGGACATCTTCTGCGGTAATGACAATGTCAGCCGCGCCAATGAGCCCGAGCCCACCAGCAAAAGCAGCCCCATTAACGGCGACAATGACCGGCTTCTCACTATCTAGTATGGCCTTTAAAACATCAGGGTACGGTATGGATTGACCACCACCATCAATGGTCTGACCCGGAGGGCTTTTGAGATCTGCGCCAGCACAAAACGCCGGCCCATTGCCCGTAATAACGATTGAACGCACCGTGGGATCGTTATTGGCCTCGCTTAAGTGCGCATAAAGCTCATTGACCAAGATCGCAGATAACGCGTTACGGTTTTCTGGGCGGTTCAGCGTAATCCAAGCCGCGCCCTTCCTCACCTCGTAAAGTGTCGCTTCAGTCCCTGACATTGCCATACTCTTTGCTACTTTTACTCGAGCCTACCAGAATAAAAGCCGTCCGTAAGGCTTTTTAGATTGCTCTAAACACCTCGGGCACTGCTATTGAAAGGCGCGAAAATCAGGGATAAGGCGCCAATTGAGGCCAATCAGCCAAACGCTAAGTCAGGAAAGCCCCAATTAACTAAAAAATCCATCGGCGCACGGCCAATGTTTCCCCATCAGGAAACTGTGTGAGATGGGTTGTCTACCGGGACTGCATCAGCTGGTAGTGCTTGTAGTAACCCTATCAAAACGGCTGGTGCGATGTATTTTTGGTTAACCCAGGCTTTAGCCCCGCCCACGCCGTGACGTCACCGCCTGTATCCCCTGGCGCTTGCTTTAGCTGGCGCCTTTGAGGACCTTGCCAATTGCCGAACTTGAGGGCCATAAAAACAACATCAGCAGCGGCGATAGGTTTGTTCTGTCGCCGCGCTGTGAATCCGCTATCATGAGGCGTAAACGGACAACCCAAGGATCGCGCATGGCCAAACCATTCCCGAAACATCCCCAGCTTCGAGGTAACTATGCACCCGTGAACTTCGAAGCAAATGTTCAGGACCTAGTTGTCGAAGGGACGGTCCCAGAGGCGCTCAGTGGCTCTCTGTATCGAAACGGACCGAACCCTAAGTTTGCACCTGAGGGGCCTTATCATTGGTTTGCTGGCGACGGCATGATTCATGCGTTCCACATCGACGGGGGTAAGGTTGATTATCTGAATCGCTGGATCAAGACACCCAAACATCTCGCAGAAATGGCCGTTGGCAAGAGTCTGCCCCGAGCTCGCAAACCCGATCCTGACTCTGGAGCGCTGATTCCTGAGCGGGAAGACGGGCTCGCGAACACCCACATTCTATGGCACGCAGACCAGTTGCAAGCCCTCGATGAGGGTAGCCACCCCTTTGAGCTTGATCCCGTGACTTTGGATTCTCGAGGTTACACATCGAATGGCCGAGCACTATCGGGCGCAATGACAGCCCACCCAAAAATCGACCCAGCCAGCGGCGAGTTGCATGGTTTCGGTTACATGACTAACCATATGGGCAGCTCAACAATGACCTATCATGTGATGGATAAAATGGGGGTCGTTACCCGGTCTGACCAGTTTGAGGCCCCCTATGCTGCGATGGTGCATGATTTCGTGCTCACCAACGATTATGTTTTGTTTCCTGTTTTTCCTCTTACCTTTGATGTATCTCGAGCTGCAACCATCGGATCACCCTACGCTTTTGATCATAGCGAGCGGACACATATCGGGGTTTTAAGACGGGGTGCACCAATATCTGAGATCCTATGGATCGAAGGTCCCTTGTGTTTTGTCTTTCACTATATGAACGCCTGGAATGACGGCGATCAAATCATCATAGACACCATTGAATTTCCGGTTGCACCGAATTTTCCTCTCGCAGATGGCAGCTTACCTTCTTTTGGGGATGCCCAAGGTAAGCCGATGCGCTGGCACATCAACATGAACAATCACGAGATTACGCGGGAGCGCGTTCTCGATATTGCATCTGAATTTCCAAGGTTTGATGAGCGCTTTACTGCAAGCCGATACCGCCATGGTTATATTGCTGCGGCCTCTCAGCGCCAACGCGGCGACGGAGGCCTTTTTCATGAAATTACCCACCTAGATTTAGATTCTGGTCGCATCAACACATGGGACGCAGGTTTCGGCAACGGCGTCTCAGAACCCGTATTCGTGCCAGCACATCAACATTCAGCGGAAGGAGAGGGTTGGTTGCTGGCCAATGTCTACCTTGCAGCAGAGCGGCGGTCTGATCTTGTAATTCTAAATGCTGAAGCTGTGCAGGATGGTCCGGTCGCAACCATTCACCTCGATCATCGCGTTCCCTTTGGTTTTCACGGCAGCTGGCGCCAAAACACCGCCTAAGAACTTCATCACACTGCGTCTATTGATCGGCCCTTGCTTCCACTCTAGATCCGACTTAGCACTCAAGCGAGACGAGGCGCGTTAAAATCTACAATCCCAGCCAGCGTGATCGCATGTCGTATACCAAACCGGAAGCGGCCTAGGTGTTACTGCTCTGAAAGCGAGGGAGCATTGTTCCGTAAAAAGCCACGTTAAAACCTGCACCTAGCACTAAGGGGACAGAATGGCGCCTAGCGGCCGAGAAGCGCTCTAAGCAGCCGACATTGCCCTCCTCGCCGAGTTCTTTGATTGACAATACTCAAACCTATCGGCACTGTAGCCACGCAGCTGACGTTTACCGTTTTTTAGCGCTTGACCCTGAAGCCTTCAACTAAAACAGTCTGGCACTGCCTTTGAAGTTTGGGTGCAGCACACTAACCCAGGTCGCCTAATAAAGCCGTCAATTAAAGGAATTCGACATGCCAACGCTTCATGGTTTCTCTTATAGCAACTACTACAACATTCCAAAGCATGCGCTCTTGCATAAAGGCGTGGCCTTTGAGGAAGATCTCGTTTATCCCAACGCAGCGAACTACAACCTATTAAGCCCGGCACTCAAGGTACCGAGCCTGACAACCGATGAAGGGGATCACTTATCCGAAACCTCAGTATTGTGCGAATACATTGAGGACAACTATCCGGCCAATCCTTTGTTGCCATCATCACCAATAGCGCGCAACAAAAATCGTCAATTAATGCGCATGACAGAACTCTACCTTGAACTGCCAAACAGACGGTTGTTACCGTTCAGCTTTAGCAACCAGCCTGCGCCCGACGCTCTGATCACAGAAGTAATCGCGACCGTAGAACGCGGAATTAATAGCATCAATGCCCTAGCTACCTTTGACCCTTGGGTGCTGGGCCCTGAGATCACCATGGCAGATATTTTTCTCTTTTATGCGTTGAGCGTTGCAGACATGGGTTGCAAATTGACCGGCGTCAATTTGCAGAAACGCATTCCCGGGCTTGAACACTGGCAAACCAGCTTCGCGAAAGATCCGATCAGTCAAAAGGTCGCTGCCGACACAGAAGCCAATCGAGAGGATTTCTTTGCATACCTTCAGGGTCGTCGCTAACACCTGTAAAAAAATACTGTGGGCGTCACCTTTAGCCCGACTAAAGACTCTGCCCGGACTTAAGCCCTACGCGCTAGCTGACCCAACAAAATGGCGGTTACAAAAGTACGATCACCGAAGCTTTCAGCGTTAGGCGCTTCTGTGAAATTTTGCTTGGAGGATCGCTCCCAGGGGTCAAGCGCCTGACGCCCTACCGCATCGCAATCTGGCGACGCTTCGGCATCTGCAGTCGTTGGAAGCTGCGGGAGCCACTTGTTTGCCTCTATAGACTCGTTTAGGAAACAACACGCAACGCGCTTTGCAGGCCAGGGCCAATGAGCTTCGCCTTGGGTCAGCGCGCGCCGCCTTCCAAGCCACTAACCTATCTCGTCTTCCACAGCGTTAATTGGTGCTTTTGCGAGACTCGACAGACTTGTGCCGCTAAGGTTTAAGCTTGCGCCGGCAGGCGCCTCCTTCCAAGTTATGCGTCCGTGCAACCCTTACCCAGCATTACCTAAAATTCTTGCGAACTTCGAGCTGCCATTGCCGTCCACGATTATAAACACCCTCAAACGATTGAAAAGCGGTACCGTAGACGCCCGATTCTAGGTATTTCTCATTGGTGATATTGCGACCCGAAAGCACAATCGTCCAATCCGCTGCTGAATTTTCCCATCTTACGCTGGCATCGATTAGATCAAAGCTATCGGTAGCCAAAAGGCGAGTATTGTAGGCATCGTTGAAGGTTTCGGACCGATAGCTCCAGTCCGCTCGAAGCGTCAACACGCCGCTATTTGTCAGGACAAATTCTTTGGACACGCCCAAGCTTGCTGTGGTTTCAGGCACGCGCTCAAAATCGAAGTTTTCCCCAATGAGCGTAATACCAGTGTCAATGTCCTCGTAACCTGCGTCGGTAAAGGCTAGGCTCGATTCGAAAAACCACCCACCCCCTGGCGCTGCCATCACTTCTAGCTCAAAGCCATCAATTCCTGCAGTCCCGATATTCTGGGTGACTGGCGCGACACTATTGAAGACCTGTACCTGAAGATCTGTGTAATCCGTCTGAAACAGCGCGCCATTAATACGCACGGTGTTATCCAAGAGACTGGTTTTAAAACCAAGCTCAAGTACTTCAACAAACTCTGGGGCAAATGTCGGAATCAGGTCGATATCGGGCGTACCCGGTGGCGCTGTAAAGCCCGCAACAACTGGCGGGAATACCCTTTGTGTGAAACCGCCAGACTTGAAGCCCTCGGAGTAGCTAAAATACAGCATGATATCGTCGGTAGGATTAAACGCCAGATTCATCATCGGCGTAAACTCATCGATGTTGATCTGTTTTTCTATGAAAGGCAGGATTCTCTCACCCGCCTGGAGGAATGGCGCATCTAGTGCCGCCAACGGATTGCCAGGAGGCACGATTTGGCTGATGCCGGCAAAGTAATTTGTGAAAATTATTTGGTCTGGACGAAACGATTTTTCTTCTTCCGTGTACCTGCCGCCGATGCTTAATTGCAATTGGTCAGTGAGATCGTAAGTCATTTGAGCGAATGCCGCCCAAGCCTCGTTATCAAAGGCGCCACCCGAACGAAAATTGGAGACAGTGAAGTCTAGAATGTTTTCATTACTACCGTCCTCAGTAAAGTAGTAAAGCCCAACAATCCAATTTACTTGTTGATGTGAGCCGAGTAATTGAAATTCCTGACTAAATTGATCCTGTTGAAGATCGTCATAAAACTGGGAGATTCTCTGAGGGGAATGATCGCCATCCCTCGCAAACTCTGAATCGAGCTCTCGCAACGCTGTAATAGACTTAAGGGTAATTGAATCATTGAACGCATACTGCAAATTTACAGATGCGCCAAATACATCCGTTTCAGAAAAAGCCGGCGCGGTGCCCTCGTTGCTTCCATCGGCACCAATGTACCGATCATCGTAGCAATTCGGCGCTGACGGATTTGACGTTACTCCATTCCCTGCCGTATCAGTCGCGGCACAAGGAATGCCGGGCCCAAGCGCTGCAACTGTGACATTATGAATAAAGGCCATCGGTGGCGGAGGCGCAAGTACGACGCCGTTAAGCTGGCTGAGGTCGGTATAGTCGATACCAATCAGCTCTAGCGCCGGGCCATTCTCGCGATCACGAGTTAAGTCAAATGCAACATCAGCAGAAAACTGATCGCTGGGCTGCCACGCAAACGTCCACCTCGCTGTCACAGTGTCATCATTTCCCAGATCCACGCCATCGGCCCTTTGCACGAAACCATCTTGTGCCATTGACGCTATTGTCAAACGGGTCGCCAATTGCTCGCTTAAGGGTAAATGAATAGCAGCTTTTAATCGGACCAAGTTGTCTGTCCCTGCGGCTACCGATATGTCTCCGTCAGCATCCCCGCCAGGATCCGGCTTCACGGTATTAATCGATATCGCACCACCAATCGTGTTACGCCCAAATAACGTCCCCTGGGGACCTCTTAACACTTCGAGACGATCCACATCGACAATGTCTAAGATGGCGCCCACGGACCGCGCAACGTAGACACCATCAACGTACAATCCGACACCGGGCTCGGTCGTTGGCAGAAATTCTTTCTGACCAACACCACGCAGATAAATTGCCGCGGAATTAGCTGCCCCGCCAAAGCTTGGATTATTCTCTAAGGTCAACCCAGGCACGAAGCGCGCAATTTGGTCTAACTGGGTGACGCCTCGATAATCGAGCGTTTCTTGGGTGAAGGCTGAAACCGCTAGCGGCGCATCTTGCAGACCCTCTTCTCTTCGTCTGGCGGTGACAACCAACTCTTCAATCAGTCTCGAGGCCTGATCTTGATTCTCAGCTGATTTGGCCTGCTCGGGCAAATACAAAAGCCCCGCGGCAGTCAGCGCGGCAAAGATCGATACAAAAAATCTTGGATTACTCATAACTTCCCTAAATGTTTAACCTGGTTCATGTCGAGGGCTTGTCTTAGCCAATGACGGGGATCCCTTGCATCGCTTCTGCAATAACGTCGTCTGAAAGTTCCAGATCAACCATATCGCCTGACAAGTATTTATCGTACGAAGCGAGGTCAAGATGACCATGACCGCACAGGGCAGTGAGGATTACCTTTTCTTCGCCCGATGCCTTACACGCCAAAGCTTCTCTAACGGCTGCAGCAATGGCGTGCGTTGGCTCTGGCGCAGGCACAATGCCCTCGGCCTTGGCAAACTGCAAAGCGCCAGCGAAACATTCGATTTGCGGAATGGCAATAGCCTCAACCAAGCCTAAATCATAGATATGGGATACCAGAGGTGCCATGCCATGATATCGAAGACCGCCCGCATGAATCGGTTCGGGGATAAAAGAGGCTCCTAGCGTGTGCATTTTCATCAGCGGCGTTAGACCGGCGGTATCGCCAAAGTCATAGCGATACTGGCCCTTCGTTAAGGTTGGGCATGCCGAAGGCTCAACGCAACGTATCACCGGGTTCATATTGCCGCGCATTTTTTCTCGCAAGAACGGGAATGCAAGCCCACCAAAATTAGAACCACCGCCAGTACAACCGACAAGAAGGTCAGGCACTTCACCGACTTTAGCCAGCTGCAGCAACGCTTCTTCACCGATAATCGTTTGATGCATCAAGACATGATTTAACACACTTCCAAGCGCATAGCGCGTTTTAGGATCTGCAACGGCCTGGCTGACCGCCTCCGAAATCGCAATGCCCAAGGACCCAGGGTGGTTCTTATCCTCGGCGAGCAAAGCTCGACCGAACTCGGTCACCTCAGAGGGGCTTGGGTGGACCTTGCCGCCCCAGATTTCCATCATGGTACGTCGATAAGGTTTGGCAAGATACGAGGCTGCTACCTGCCATATTTCACACTCTAGACCAAACTGCGCGCAAGCAAACGCTAAGGAACTTCCCCACTGACCTGCCCCGGTTTCAGTCGTTAACTTGGTGATCCCTTCTTGGGCGTTGTACCAAACCTGGGGAACGGCAGTATTGGGCTTGTGCGAGCCTGCCGGCGAGACGCCTTCATACTTGTAATAAATTCGTGCAGGGGTATCTAGCAGTTTCTCCAGCCTATGGGCCCGGAAAAGCGGGCTGGGCCGCCAAAGTCGATAAACGTCCAACACTTCACCCGGAATATCGATATACCGTTCCTGCGACATCTCTTGAGCGATCAGCGCTTGAGGGAATAAGGCGCTAAAATCCTCTGCCGTTGCCGGCTGATGTGTGCCAGGGTGCAAAGGCGGTGGCGGTGGTTCAGGGAGGTCAGGGACAATGTTATACCACTGGGTTGGCATCTCATTTTCGTCTAGCAGAATTTTATTCAACTCAGTCATAACAATTTTCCTATTGCCCAAGGCTAAAGCAAGTTTCGAGGCGGCACTATCTTAAGTTCTAGCGCCTTAAAAATCTATCGCAAGCCACTCGGCTGATCTGCTGAAAAAAATGATCACCAACAATCAAGGCGCGACGATCTAAATGTTTAAACAAGGTACGGGCCAAAAGATCACGATTAAAGCAGCTTATCGTTTACCCCTGAAATGATCAGTACTAGGCAGGTTCAAGTAATGCCGACTCTATGGTCGCATATGCACGGTCAATCAGGCCGGTTTGTGATAAGGGCAAGCATAAACTCTTATCAACCAGAGCGCTCATGAGCGCCCACACAGCGCCAAGACCATCTCCGCAGTGCGGCTGGGCGAACGGCAAGTCTACCGCCGCCCATGACGTCCGCTGCTAGCAATAGATTGGCGGTCAACGGGTGGTAACCACAGAGTAGCCGCCATTTACCCCAGCGCAGCTTGTTACGCTAACGCAGCTGGTGACCGCAAGGCAGCTAGCGGCATATAGGCCAAAATGCTCAGAAAGACCATATTTTTTTGAGGCTCTTGCGCAGCATCGAGATTCGGTTCACTGTGGATTTAAGCGTGGCGAAACAGGCGTATCTCACGTTTTTATGACGCACCGTGTTTTTATTAACCCCCTTTGGGTGATCAAACGCTTTCAGCTAGCCGCCATTTCTATACGCCAATAAAAACAGCGCTGCCGACCGAAGGCAGGGACCCGTAGGACTTAGCCCAACTTCGATTCGTTAAATAGGGTCACCCCCCAACACCGCTGGTGTTTCACAGTAGGTCGTTAGAATATAGCGTTGATGATCGGTAATCCGATGACTGAGTACTTTGGCAATCTCTGGTCGCTTCGAGTTTGACGCAAAGTACTTGAGCATACCTTGGTTCTGCCGTGTTACCGGCATAATGTCAGGTCCTGTTGCCGTGACGCACATACTCATTGTCGCCCAGTAAATGTCCGCGGCTGTGACCGCATCACCCACCAGATATTTTGAGCCACGCTCAGCTTGCTGTTCTAGGTAGGCATCCATCAACGCGATGATTTCGACTATTTTTTCAGGCGCCGCGGCACTGGCAGCTTCGCTGTATCCATACTTTCGGCTGAGCGCCCCATCATTTAAGATCCGCATATTCCAAACCAATCCATCCTCTGCGAGCGTGATCGCACAAAGTCCAAACATTTCCACCCGATGAGCGAAATTTTTAGGTATCAACATCGGACTACCGGGACTGCCGATCCTCTCTGCCAGCGCCAACTGCTCAGTCCAAACATTTCTCGGACGCTCTTCGTCAAAGAACATTGTTGGTAAACCGGTTTGGCTCGTAAGCTGATACAAACGTGCTTGTCGATCCTCCCCGGTGTCTTTGTCAACGCCCATTTGCGGGTGCAACGCTCTGATCACCGGCACCCCCTTGGCGTAACATATGTTTTTCAGAGCCTCAGCGTACAGTGCTTGGAGGCCTGGAATGAATGTGATGCGTGTGCCTTCGGTCATCGCCGCTGCTTCGTCCAGCGATATAAAACTTGGGTCTACTCTGGTGGGGCTTTTACTCATAATTGATGCTCACTTAGATTAACGATCCTGGGCTACCTTAACTTTTACTATTTCTTACACTGATTTCTGTTTTTGTTTCTGTTTTTGTTTCTGTTTCTGTATCTGCTTCTGTTTTTACTTCTGCTACTTTTATCTCCATTTTTAACTTTAACTTTAACTTTAACTCCGATCATCTGCTCAGCCGATGACGGCCGCAACTGCGTCGGCGAAAGCTGAATTCCAGCAGGATAACGCTGACCTATTTTCAGCAGGTTATCGGCGTGCCACTGAGTGCTCTAGTCATCCATTTCCGGGGGTATTGTTGACTAAGCACAATATAAAAAATTCACCTCGCTGTAATGCTGAAATCTCAAAGTCAGCAGCTTAGTCGGGCCTCCATGTGCCCGACGGCTTTGTCTTCACGAAACGCGCAGTCATCGTGGGGTCTAACGTTTTTATCGGCATTGCCCATGTTGTCTGACGGCCAGCAAGTGACCTTTTGTGCGCCGTCTCAGGTTTTATCGGTTGTGTTGTACAGGCCGATCCCAGAGGAATCTCCATTGTCGACACCCAAGCAACCTGATTTTGCCGAAAGCTTAAGACTTTGAGCGCGGCTTAGATGCAGATAACCACCTAGCGGCCGTAGCGGCTGCACAATTCTAGTGAGATCACGAGTGGTTTTCAGGCCACGGGCGCACTTTCGAGTTTGATTAAACGAGAATTACTGGGTCCAACTCCGTACCAGGGGGGTAATTGTCAGCAATTTGATACATGCCATCCATCGTGATGCTGGCGCTCATCAAGATCCTTCCCTCTGTGTCCGAGCCTGGTGACCCGAGATCGGCGACCGCACACCGTCCCTGGTTCATCGGTCCTTCTAATACCGTCAAGGTCAGTCCATCGGCGCTGGCTTCAATCCCCAACTCTGCCAGCGTAGATTTCAACATGCCGCCATGGGCTTCGAATAAAACCATACCTTGAAATCGCATGGTGCCAGATGCGACCCCCTCGGAATTGATCGTGAGATCACCACCCGGTACGGCAGGAAAGATAAACGTCCCGTCGGCTCGTTGCGTCGCACCATCGCCCACGGTAATCGACCCGCCAGCGGCCTCAACGTATGACCGAAAACTCGATTTCACCCCCCAAATTAATTGACTAAAACTCATAACAGCCCCATTACTTTTGACTGGCCTAAGCATGGCCCAATCTCAAGGTAATTGCATCAGCCAACAAGGATGATCCTGACAGTCGCAAAAAGTCGAGCGGCCAAATTGTCGCTCGTCTCGACACGACCCCGCGCTTTCCGGCCGCCTCGACGCCGCACGCGATGGGGGTTAAAGTTTTTTCGACGGACCACTTAACATAGCGTTCTGCTATCGACTTTTTTCTGCTTTACTTGCCTTCAATTGAACGAGCGGCACCTTTTGCCCGCTCAAGTGAATTTTTATCTTTATGCCCCAAGGCTGGGTAGACCGAACACAGCTCTAAACCAGACAAAGTCCCACAACGAATTTATGAACATCGACTCGTCCAAGGCTAAACCCTGTTGTGCGACTGAGCTGTGATGTAAAGTACTTGATGACCGGGTCTAAGGACGCGGCAGCTTTTTAGCTTTCCTATTAGAGCAATTATGACACTCGACTTAACAACAGCGGTTATATTTCTCGTCGGCATCATAACTGGGGCCGCGGCTGCTTGGGCGTACGTCACTAG
>Ga0181579_10000366_pt1 | contig 35747 bp, 32 predicted proteins | sample 071ome_24_FD_132996 | JGI IMG/M metagenome (GOLD analysis project Ga0181579, IMG submission 132996) | Coastal salt marsh microbial communities from the Groves Creek Marsh, Skidaway Island, Georgia - 071402CT metaG (megahit assembly) | ecosystem: Environmental > Aquatic > Marine > Intertidal...
AAACACATTCATTCGATATTATCGGTATCGGTAGTGTAATATCAAATGAATAAGATGGATATTTTTCGTCACTATATAATGATAAAGAAGACTTCAGAATTTCTTCAATATTATCAGATCAGTTTCGGGATCTATATTATCTATAATAAGTCGAATAAAAAGGAAAATATTTCAATTATAGACCGGGAATGTTTAAAGATTTATTTCTAAGAAATGGTTCCATAAAATCTTCTTCACATGAAGAAGAAATGGGAATCTTGTCCATCACATGGGCTGCTAAAATTGACAAGGGAAATGATAAAAATACAAAGTTATTAGAAGGGAAATATTACGAATTAGAGGAGATCACATTAAGTTCCGGGTTATATGGTATAGATGTGAATGGCTACATAGGTGCAGGAGTATACCAGCCACCCGTTTATCCCAAACCCACTCCACTACCCGAATTTATACCTGCTCCATCCCCCCTTGATCCAAGAAAATTTTATCGATCTTCCGAGTTTGATGACGATCTCATCAATGGCGGATGCAGGTGAGGATGTCTGCGACGCCATCGCGCACTATGCCGAACGCTTCGTCGGGCGGCAGGTGCCCGAACTTGATTGCGGAGCTCTTTTCGCTCGCTAGGCCGCCCTCGGCGTCACTTCCTTTTCGATCTTCTTGCGCAAATCCCTGTCGGCGACATCCAGATCGTATCGGGCCTGGAGATTGATCCAGAACTCCGGGCTCGTTCCGAAATAGCGGGCGAGCCGCAGGGCGGTGTCGGTCGTGACCGCCCGCCGTCCCCGGACAATGTCGTTGGCGCGCGACCGGGGAACCTTGATGGCGTTGGCCAGTTCGTAAACGCTCAGTGCCATCGGTCGCAGAAAATCGCTTCTGAGGATGGACCCGGGATGCACCGGCGGAAGCCTCCCGCCGGTTGCGACATCGGAAAAATCGATCCTGCCGCTGTCCAGATCTTCTCTTTTCACGGTCATGTTTCGTCCCTCAATGGTAATCGACGATTTCGACGTCCCAGGCATCGTCGTCGCGCCATGCGAAGCAAATCCGCCATTGATCGTTGACGCGGATACTGTGCCGTCCCCGCCGGTCGCCCTTCAGCGCTTCGAGCCGGTTACCCGGTGGAACGCGAAGATCGTCGAGCTTCGCCGCCGCATCCATCGCCAGAAGTTTCGACCGGGCCCGCCTCTGGATCTGGGCCGGCAGATCTTTCACGGCATAGCCAGAGAAAATCGCCGCCGTCTTCTTGTCGGCGAAGCTTTTGATCATGGATGATCGTACTTCGAAACAGTACGTACTGTCAATGTGTACGTACTGTCCTTCGATACCTATGAAACCAGCACCGGCTCGGCGCCGCCGAGGCCGGTCTCCTCGATAATGCGCTGGAGCAGCCCGGTCTCTCTCGCGTTGGTTACGAACCGTGTCGCGGCGGACAGTAGCTCGTCCCGCCCCTTCGCCACGGCGAAGGCGAGGATGTTCTCGCCATAGCGGTCTTTCAGGACCGTTGAGCCCGGCATCATGCCGGCATGGCGCAGCAGGCCAGGCCGGATGCCGGCGAGGATGTCCGCTTCGCCGCCGCGCACCATGCCGAACGCTTCGTCGGGCGTCGTCGCATAGACCCGTTCGGCCCGGAACAGCTTGCCTTCCAGCGCGAAATCCATCGCGTGATTGCGCACCACGGCGACGCGGAGGTCGGGCCGGTCGATATCGGCGATGGTTTCGATTCCCGATCCCGGCGGCGCCAGGAACGTGAAATCGGCCCGCAGCCAGGGCGGCGAAAACTCGACATCCCGGCCTCGTCCCGGGTCGAGCCCCATCGCGGCGATATCGCAATCGCCGCTTTTCAATGCCTGAACCACCTGGGGCGGCGCGGCGTACTCGGTCAGGCGAAGCTCCCGCCCCAGCGCCCGGGCAAAGCTGTGCGCCAGCTCGATGCCGAAACCTTCGAGCGCGCCTGTCTGCCTGTCCTGCGTGTAAAAGAACGACGGAAACAGGCCGAAGCGGATCGAATTTTCCCCCCGCTGCATGTCGGCGTGTCAGCCCTGCTTCTCTCCGTTCGATGCCGCCGCCTTTTCCTGCGCCTCCGCGATGCGGTTGATAGCGGTATTGGCCCGGTCTAGCTCCTCGAACTGTTCGCGGACGCGGCGCAGATCGTCGAAATTGCCCGGCGAGACAGGAGTATTGTCGGTCATCGCCTTGGCGATTCGCACCGCGTTCTGCAGCCAGTGACGTTGCAGCATGGCGGCGGCGGTCATCAGCAGGCGTGACGCCTCCGCCGGTGCGATTTCGGTTTCCTGCGGCGCAGTCGGCGTCGATCCGGCGGTCGGAGGGGTCGTTTCTGCCATGTCGGTTTCTCCCTTGATCAGGTTCATTCACACCTATCCCAATAAATGTCGCCTGTCATTCCCGGTCCGCTGGAATCCTTCTTTTAACTCTCGCGCGCGGTTGGCGGTACGCTGTTCATAAAGTATGAATCTCGGGAGACATCCGAAATCAGAATCTGACAGGAGATAGAGACGATGGCGGTTCGGCTGGGCATGCGGTTCGACGGGTTCGACGATGTGCGCGAAACGATTGAGGTCGCCGAGGCGGCTGAGAAGGCGGGCGCGGACTCGATCTGGATGGCGGAACATCTCGGCTATCGCGAGGCTTCGGTTTCCTGCATGGCGTTTCTGATGAAGACGCAGCGCGCCATGGTGCTGCCCACTGCGGTGATGCCCTATCTCTGGCATCCGACGCCTACCGCGATGCAGTTCGCCACCATGGCGGAGCTCGCGCCGGGCCGCGTCGGTATCGCGGTTTCAGTCGGGAATCTGCTCAATCTGCGCGAATCCGGCGTGGCGAAGCCCGAGAAGCCGGTCCGCGTGATCCGCGAGTATGTCGAGGCGCTGCGCGGGCTGTGGGCGGGCGAGACGATGAACCAGGACGGGGCGGTGTGGAAGCTCGACGGCGCTCGCCTTGCCTTTACGCCGAAGGAACCGATCCCGGTCTTTGTCGCCTCGACCGGTCCCCAGATCCTCAGACTCGCCGGTCGGATCGCCGACGGGGTCCTGTTTTCCGGCGGTCTGTCGCTCGAATTCACGAAGAAATGCGCTGCGCTCGCCGATGAAGGCGTTTCGCAGGCCGGGCGTAAGCCGGAGGAAGTGCGCAAGGCCGGTTTCGTCTATTTCGCCTGTTCCGAGGACGGCACGACGGCGATCGAGGCCAACCGGCGCAAGATCGCCTTTCTGTTCCGCAATCCCGCCCAGGCCGAGAACGTCCAGTCGGTGGATATGCCGATCGACCACCAGGCGATCATGGACAAGGTCCGCGAACGCGATCTGGAGGGCGCCTCGCAGCTTATCCCTCCCGAGGCAGTGCAGCAGTTCACCGTCGCCGGAACACCGGATGAATGCCGCGCCGGGCTACAGGCCTATATCGATGCCGGCGTCGATGAACCCGTGATCGAGGTGAGCGGGACCGAAGAGGAAAAACGCCTCGCGCTTGAAGTGATCCGCGAGTTCACGGGCGGGTGAGGAGAAATAAAATGACCAACCGCATAGGCATCCGTTTCGACGGATTTGAGGACGTCGGCGAAACCATCCGGGTCTCCAGACTGGCCGAGGAAGCCGGCGCGAGCGGTTTGTGGATGACCGAGCATATCGGCTATCGGGAAAGCATGGTGTCCTGCATGGCGTTCGCAATGGAGACCGAACGCGCCATGGTCGTGCCCGCGGCGGTTACGCCCTATCTGTTCCATCCGACCCCGACGGCGATGGCGCTCGCCACCATGACCGAGGCGTTTCCCGGTCGCGTCGGCGTGTCGGTCGCCATCGGCAATACGCTGGACCTGAAGGAATCGGGTAAGGTGCCTGACGACCCGGTACAGGCGGTCGACGATTTCGTGGCCGATCTGCGCGCGCTCTGGACCATGGAGCCCGTGACGCGCGAGGGCAGCGAAGCCTACGGGCTCGACGGGGCGCGGATGGCGTTTCCGTGCCCGGAGCCGGTGCCGGTGTTCGTCATGGCGCTGGGAAGCGACGTGGCGGAAAAAGCGGGCCGCATCGCCGACGGCGTGCTGATGTCGGCCGGGTTCTCGGTGCCCTTCGTGCGGCACTGCCTCGGGCTTGCCTCGAAAGCAGCTGCTGACGAGGGCCGCGATCCCGCCGATCTGCGCACCGCGGCCTTCATCCATTTCGCCGTGTCGGAAGACGGGAAGGCTGCGCGTGAGGCGGTGCGCAAAAAGCTCGCCTTCCTGTTTCGCAACCGGCTGATGGCGGAAAATATCGCCTCCTCCGGCATACCGATCGATCAGGACGCCATTGTCGAGGCGGTCGCCGCGCGCGATCTCGACAAGGCGGCGACCTTCGTGCCGGATGAGGCGATCGACGCGTTCGGCGTCGCCGGTACGGTAGAGGAATGCGCCCGCAGCCTCGAAGCCTATGTCGAAACCGGCCTGCAGGAACCCGTGATCCAGGTCTCCGGCAGCGAGGAGGAAAAGGCGCTGGCGCTCAAGGTGATCCGCGAATTCACGTCTTAAATCCGCTTACGCGGTACGCATCGGCAGTCAGCCGATCCGATATAACGTATCGGTATCGGTCGTATCGGACAGGAGTTCGCAGCCTGTGGCGGTTACTGCCACCATGTCCTTGAGCTGCAGGCCGAACCCGTGCCCGGTCCGGTAAACCAGCGGTTCCATGCCTAGCACCATGTTTTCCTCGAGCGTGTAGTCCCTGTACTTGCCGAGATATGGGTCTTCGTGCAGGTGCAGCCCGATGCCGTGCCCGACGAAGGAAATCGGCGGAAGACCGAGCTCGCCGAATTTTTCGAGAAAGATCTCGTACACCCGCTTCGCGCTGGCCCCCGGTTTGATCGCGTCCATCACGCGGTACTTGCAGTCGACCAGGTTTTCCCAGATGCGCTCCGCTTCCGGCGGAGGGGCGCCGACCGATGCGGTCCGGCACACGCCGGCGTGATAACCGCCGATGATGGAAAAGATCTCCACCCGGCAGATATCGCCTGTCTGCAGGATCCGTTCCGACGGGCCGACATTGGGCAGTTCGGACCGTGGCCCGGTGGCGACGATCATCAGCTTGAAGTGTTCAGCACCCTGCTCGTAGACCGAACGGGTCAACGCCGACGCCATGTCCATCTCGCTCGATCCCGGCCCGACCGCGTCGAACGCGGCGGCGATCGCGGTGTCGGAAATACGCGAAAGACGCCGCAGAAGCTCGATCTCTTCCGGCGTCTTGATCTGGCGAAGCCGGTCGAAAAGTTCATCCGCGGCTTCGAACGTTGCGCCGGGCAGGCGGTCGGCCAGACGGGCCAGGTCGCCCGCCGGCAGGTAAGCCATCTCGATGCCGATCTTTCCTTTGGCCACGCCCAGCCCGGTCAGCATGTCGGCCAGGACTTCCATCGCGTCGTCGGTAAACTCGCCCCACACATGAATGTCGGCGTCGGGCAGCCGCCCGCGCACAGTCGTCTCCTCCATGTCGACGGCCAGCACCGAGGCGCGGCCGTCCGCGGTCATCGCCAGCGCCGCATGGCGCCAGCGCATAAGCGGCTGCGACGGCACGACAAACCCCGCGCCGTAGGCGAAATTCTCGGGCGATATCGCGACCAGCGCGTCGAGCCCCGCGACTTCCATCGCCGCCTGCTGTTTCTGGATAACGTCGTTTCGCATGGTCGAAGTCAGCCTCTTTCTTCGCGCAAAAGGTCGAGCCTGCGCATGATTTCCCGGTCGGTCGCGAAAAACAGTTTCGCACCGTTCTCATCCGCCCGATGGGTATAGCGGTTCCAGTGGGGCAGGGTGAAGATATCGTACCTTGCCCAGCGAATCCGGTCGTCCCCTATCGAGCTTTCTCCGGTACCGTCGACAACCAGACAGAACGCGTTCGCCGTGGTCCGGAAAGGGACCGTGGTTTCACCGCCCGCCAGCTCCACCATGTAAACATCGAATATGTTCATCGCCGGTCCGCCGGTGGCCGGGTCGACGTAGCGCAACGTTTTCGAGCCGTCTTCGGCTGCCTGCATCGCATCCAGCGCGGCGCAGACGTCTTCCCAGCCATAGCGAAACTGCGGCGAATAGCGGGGAGCGACCACCCCCGGTCCCGATTGCGGAACCAGCCCGCCATGGGCGTAGGCGGCATCGGGCGGCAGGGCCGGAAAGTTGCCTGCCGGGCCGGGATCGAAAAACTGGGTATGCATGGCGCGGTGAAACGGGACATCCAGCGCATCCATCCAGACAATGCGCGCATCCCCCGAATGGGTGTGCTCGTGCCACGTGCCGCCGGGTGTGACGATCAGGTCTCCCTTGTTCATTGGACAGGGCTTGCCGTCGACCGTGGTCGCCCCGTCGCCGCCTTCGAGCACGAAGCGCAGCGCGTTGGCGGTGTGGCGATGGACCCGCGCGGTCTCCCCCGGCATCAGAACCTGGATCCCCACGTTCAGATTGGTGGTTACGCAGTTTCCTGAAGGGTTCGCAAGGTCAGGATTGTGAAGCGACAGAACTCGGCGCTCCGCGACCTCCATGTCGGTCGCATCAACCGCCATGTCCAGCAACGGCTCGATTTCCGTCCAGCGCCAGGCGCGGGCCGGTTCGGACTGAGGCTCGCGTGGATTGTGGACTGTCCTTTCCCATAACGGCTTGACGCCTGCATCCGCCATCAGGCGGTGAAAATCATCTTCTGCTGGTGCGTTCACGTTGCAGCTCCCCGAACGCGGTCGATGAGTGTGGCGGCGTCGGTGGGAGGCGCATCTCCGCGCCATGCCACTACGCCGTCTGGCCGGACAAGCGCCAGCCGGCGTTCGTATGTCGCCGCGATGTCGGGTTCGCCGATATCGATAACGCGAAAGGGGACTCCACGCGCATCCGCCGCTACGCCGATGGCGGAAACGTCTCCGCCGCCCGGGAAGCGCAGCAGCACGAACCCCTTGCCGAATAAATCGAGGGTCGATTGTCCGGCGGGCAGGGGAGTGTGCGGCGCCCGGCTGCCCGGATAGCTCGTCTGGATGAAATCGTTCACCGTATCGGGAGCATCGCCCTCGCCGTCATAGACGCAGATCGGCGAGCCGGAATAGATATGACCCAGCGCGATGCCGTGTCCGCGATGCTGGCGCTCGTTGGCTTCCGACAGCTGGGCGCCGAGTTTCGCCCTCAGCGCCCGGCCTTCGTCGCTGTCCTTGGTGACGGCTTCCGATGTCGCCAGGTTGCGGCGGCGGTAATTGGCTGTCGCTTCTGTGACGTTACGGACGGCGACCGGTCGACGCTCGGATTCGTATGACTCCAGCAGCCCGTCGCCCGCCCAGCCATTCAGGGTGGCGGCCAGCTTCCAGCTCAGATCGACCGCATCGCCGATGCCGGTGTTCATGCCGTACCCGCCGGTCGGCGTGTTCTGGTGTGCGCAGTCGCCTGCCAGGAGTACGCGGCCCTCACGGTAGCGGTCGGCAACCATCTCGCGCCGGATCCAGCTGCCGCAGGACAGAAGCTCGTAATAGAAATCGAACCCCGCGACGCGGCTTATGATGGCGTGTGCGTCGATGCCTTTCGGGTCGACGTAATCTTTCGAGCCGTGAAGCGTGATGCGCCACAATTCGCGACCATCGAGCGGGATCAGCGTGGCCCAGACACCGCCCGCATCGATCAGAAAGTTGAGCGCTGTCTTGCCTTTGTCGTGCCGCTCCCACAGATATTCCGTCCTGAAGAAGATGCTGGCCGGATAGCCGAGAACCCCCTGATTGCCGAGCGGGATGCCGAGCGTATCGCGAATCGAACTGCGTCCCCCGCAGCAGGCCACGAGATATTGCGATCGGATGCTATAAGTGCGGTCGTTCTCGAGATCAGTGACCTGCGCCGTCACGCCGGTCTCGTCCTGCGAAAAGCAGTCGAAATGCGTCAGGAACCGGACGTCGACGCCCGGTTGGGATGCGGCTTTCGCACGCAGGATGGGATCGAGAAAGAGCTGGTTGCAGCGCTGCGGCCGTTCGGGGCTGACGTCGAGCGGGCCCGTCCCCCCATGCTCGGCGCGCTCGAAGCGGGCGATTTCGAACCCGCCGAGGCTGGTGGCGTAGAGTGCGGTATGCGGAAAGTCCTGCGGGATGCCTGCCTGTCTTATTTCTTCCGCGATGCCCCAGCGCCGGGCGAATTCCATGGTGCGGAGATCGACCGAGTTGGCGCGCGGCAGGTCGATCGTCCCGTCAGTCCGCTCGACGAGGATGCACTCAATCCCGCGCCAGCCGAGATCGACGGCGAGCGCGAGCCCGATCGGTCCGCCGCCGACGATCAGTACCGGTGTGTCGAAATTTTCGTCCGCCATGTTCAGAAGTATAGGAGGTGAACGCCTGTCCCGTCAGCAGACGGCGCTTCGAAAATCGCCACGCTTTGACGCCAAAGGCCCGACAGCCGAAGATACCGGAAATTCAGGGAGAAGTTTCGTTCATGTCCAGAACCGTCGCCCGCCTTCTGGCGGAAAGCCTCGAAGCGCACGATGTCGACCGGCTCTACTGCGTGCCGGGAGAGAGCTATGTCGGGCTCACCAGCGTTCTGGTCGAGCGCAATTCGCTGCAGCTCGTCGTCTGCCGACACGAATCCGGCGCGGCCTTCATGGCGGTCGCCGACGGCAGGCTCAGGCCGCGTGCCGGAGCCGCCATCGTTTCGCGCGGGCCCGGCCTGTCGAATGCTGTTGTCGCGCTTCATACGGCGTTTCACGACTGCACGCCGATGGTGCTGCTGGTCGGCCATGTCGAGCGCCGCGATGTCGGGCGGCAGGCGCTGCAGGAGCAGAATTACGCCGTGCTGCTGTCCGATATTACCAAGAGCGTGATCGAGGTGATCGATCCGGACCAGGCGTCCGAGGCCATCGCCCGCGCCTTCCACACCGCCGAAAGCGGCACACCGGGCCCGGTTGCCGTGGTGCTGCCCGAGGATATCTTCGATTCGGAAACCGATGCGCCGGTCGATCAGCCCCGCGCGCGGGTGATGTCGGCGCCGCGCGCCGCCGATCTCGACCGGCTGGCCGACATGCTGGCGGCGTCCGAACGTCCCATGGTGCTGGTCGGCGGCGCAATGCTGGCCGATGCGGTGGCGGAGCCGGAAACTTTTGCCGAGCTGAAGCGCCTGTCGGAGGAATGGGTGCTGCCGATCAGCCCGACCCACAGGCGGCCGCAGCTGTTCAGCGCCGATCATCCCAACTATGGCGGTTATGTCGGGATCCGCGTGCCGCCGGAGCAGATCGCCGAGATGAAGCGCGCCGATCTGATGGTCGCGCTGGGCGAGCGGCTGACCGATTCCGTGAGCCAGTCCTACACTTTCCCCGAGCCGCCCGAGCCGCAATTGCCGCTGGTCCATGTCTGGCCCGACGGGAACGAGGTCGGCCGGGTGTGGCGACCGACCCTCGGAATGCCCTGCAACCCGGCGGAGGTCGTGCGCGGCCTGCTGGCGCGCGGTGCGCCGGGCGACGCTGACAAGCGCCGTGGCTGGGTCGAGGGGCTCAACGCCATCCATCGGAAATTTCTGGCCAAGGAATGGGAGACCCAGCCGGACGGTGTCAACTTCGCCGCCATCGTGTGCGAGGTCGACAGGCATCTGGCGGATGACGCCACGGTTACCACCGACGCCGGCAATTTCGCGTCCTATATCCACCGCTATATCGGTTTCCGGCAGGGCCAGGTATTCCTGTCGTCGGTGGTCGGGGCGATGGGGTCCGGCATGCCGATGGCGGTCGCCGCCGCCTTGCGCCGCCCCGATACCCAGGTGGTCGCGTTTCTCGGCGACGGAGGTGCGCTGATGACAGGCAATGAGATCGCCACAGCCTGTCAGTACGGTGTGAACCCGATCGTGATCATCTCGGACAACTCGATGTACGGCACGATCGGCATGCACTCCTATGTCCGCTATCCCGAGCGGCCTTTTCTTGATGGCACGAGGCTCACCAATCCCGATTTTGCGGCCTGGGCCCGTGCGTTCGGCGCGGAGTCGATCACGATTTCATCCGAAGACCAGGTTGCCGACGGCATCGCGCAGGCCTTTGCTGTGAAGACGAAGCCCGTCGTCGTGCACTGCCTGACATCGGCGCTGCAGATGAGCGCCTGGCGGCGGTATGACGGGGATGCGTTGCCGTGACGGCGCTTTAGTTCGTCAGTCTCGCCGCCAGCCGCCGGGCGATCGCGCCGACGACGCGGCGGCGGTACCACGGCTTGACCGTGGTCGTGCGCATCGGGCGGGCCTGATGCTGGACGATGCCGGCGATTTCGTCGAGCGCGGCTTCGTCGAGCGGCGATCCTGAGAACTTTTCGAGTCCCGTGACCAATTGCGGGTAGGGGTTCACGGCGGTCAGCGCGATGCGCAGCTCGCCGACATTCTTTCCGTCCATACGGAGCCACACCGCCGCGCCAGCCAGCGGAAAATCGATGGAGCCGCGGATGCGGGCCTTTTCATAGGCGCTGTTCGCGCCCGCATCCGGCTTCGGCAGGTGGACAGTCGTCAGAAGCTCGCCCGGTTCAAGCGTCAGGTGGTTCATGCCGTCGTTTCTGTACATTTCCGACAGCGGTATGCGACGGGTGCCATTGGGGCCGACCAGATCGATTTCCACCCCGTGGACCAGCATGGCGGGAGCCACATCGCCCGAGAACGCGGCGAAGCATTTTTTACCGCCGGGCGCGACATGACATATCTCCCCACGCTCCTTAAGGCAGTAATCGTTCGATTTTCGCCACCATTCAGACTGGTTGTAGAACAGGCATCTTGTATCGAGGCACAGATTGCCGCCCAGCGTGCCGTAGTTCTGGTGGGTCGGTCCGGCGACCGCGGCGGCGGCCTCGGCGATGGCGGGATAGTTCTTTGCGATCCGGTCGTCGCGCGCGATGACATCGAGCGTAACGCCCGCGCCGATATGCAGCCCCTCAGCGTCTTCGGTGATTTCCCGCATCGATGCGATGTCGGTCAGGTCGACAAGCGTTTCCGGCTGTTCGATGCCTCGGCGGACATTGACGAGCATGTCGGTACCGCCCGCGACATAGAGCGCGCCATCGGAACCGGTGCGAAGCTTTACAGCCTCCTCCACCCCGGTCGGGCGGTGCAGCCTGAAATCGGGCATGAACTCCATTACGCGTCCGCCTTTTCTTTTTTGCCGGCCTCTCGGGCCTTTTTGTCGATCAGCTCCGCCAGCCGGTCCTGGGTGATCGGCAGTTCCGTGACGCGGATATCGAGCGCATCGGCGATGGCGTTGGTCAGCGCGGGAAGGAAGCCCGCCAGCGATGCCTCGCCAGCTTCCTTGGCGCCGAACGGGCCGTGCGGGTCGTTGGATTCGACGATATGCGCCTCAATCGGAGGGGATTCGACGATCGTCGGGACGCGATAATCCAGCATCGAGTTGGAAATACCGAGCCCGTTATGGAAACGGGTTTCCTCCATCATCGCCTGCCCCATCCCCATCCAGACCGAGCCTTCGATCTGGCCCTCGACGGTCAGCGGGTTGAGCGCCTTGCCGCAATCGTGCGCAACCCAGACCTTCTTCACATGGATGTCCGCGGTATCGGGATCGATCTCGATCTCGACTACCTGTGCCGCGTAGGAAAACGCCATGGTGCCGCCAATCGCTGCGCCGCGATACTTATCGCCGCCCCAGCTTTCCGGGATGGTGTCGAAATTGCCGCGCGCCGTGATCGTGCCGGTGCCCTCCAGCGCGGCCATCACCACCTCGTCGAAGGTCAGGCCCTGGTCCTGCGTACCGGCGCGATACAGCTCTCCGAGGCATTCGACATCGCCTGGGTCGACATCGAGCTTGCGGGCCGCCGCCTCGGTAAGGATGGCTTTCAGGTTGGTCGCGGCGTCAATGGCTGCGTTGCCGACCATATAGGTCACGCGCGACGAGTAGGCGCCGTTGTCCTTGGGCGTGATCGCACTGTCGCCGGCGACGATGCGGATGCGGCCCATATCGATGCCGAGCACCTCGGCCACGCATTGCGTCAGGATGGTGCTGGAACCCTGGCCGATTTCCGGCGCGCCGGTGAGGATCGTCAGGCAGCCGTCGAAATCGAGCTTGATGTTGATTGTGGCGTGCGGCTCGCCGGTCCAGTTGACCGGCTTGGAGGCACCGCTGACATAGTGCGAACACGCCATGCCCATTCCCTTCAGCGGGCCGAGCTTGCCGCGACGTTCCTTCCAGCCGCTTGCCTTCTCCACGATGTCGAGGCATTCGGGCAGCCCGTAGGAGTTCACCATCAGATCGTTGACGGTAAAGGTCGGCGCCTTGAGCAGGTTTTTGCGCCGGACTTCGATGGGATCGAGGCCGAGCTCGCGCGCCATCTCGTCGAGCAGGGATTCGAAGGCGAACCGCACATTGACCGTGCCATGGCCGCGGAAGGCCCCGCAGGGAGGCGTGTTCGTCAGCACCCGGTATCCGTTATAGCGCGCGTTCTGAATGTCGTAGAGCGCGAATATCATCGAGCCGGAATAGAGGATTGTTACCGTGCCGTATCCGGCATAGGCGCCGCCGCGCTGGGTTGTTGTGGCTTCGACTGCGGTGATGCGACCGTCTTTCGTCAGCCCGATCTTCATCGTGGTTTTCTGTTCGGGGCGACCCCGATGGGTAATGAAGGTTTCCTCGCGGCTGGCCACGATGCTCACCGTGCCGCAGGCCTTGCGGGCCAGCGCGCCCGCGATGAACTCGAAATGCAGCGCCTCCGTGCGGCAACCGAACCCGCCGCCGATATGCGGCTTGATCACGCGGATCTTCGATTTCGGCATGCCGAGCGTCTGCTCCAGCATGAGGTGGACGTAATAGGGGACCTGGGTCGACGGCTTGACGGTCAGCCGGTCGCGCACCGCATCGTATTCTGCGATGGCGGCGTGCGGCTCTGTCTGGACCTGGCAGACTTCTGCGCAGTCATAGGTATCTTCGCGGACAAGGTCGGCTTCCTCGAAGCCCTTATCGACTTCGCCCAGGTCGTATTCGACATGGCGTTCGACATTGTTCGGGCGCTTCTCGTGCAGGGGCGTCACGCCTTCCGCCACGGCGTCCTCGGCAGTGAAACAGGCCGGCAGTTCCTCGTATACCACTTCGATCAGGTCGAGCGCCTTCTGCGCCGTGGCGACATCGATGGCGGCGACGGCCGCGACCGCCTCGCCGCGATAGCGTACGCGATCGCGCGCGATCGGCCATTCGTTGCGGGCGATGGGCAGCACGCCGAACTGGCCGACGAAATCCATGCCCGTGACGACGGCCTCGACGCCCGGTAGCGCCTCGGCCGCTGAGGTGTCAATCGACAGGATATTGGCGTGTGCATAAGGGCTCCGCAGGATGCGCCCTACCAGCGCGTCCTTCTCGACGAAATCGGCGGCGTAAAGCGCTTTGCCGGAGACTTTCTCCGGCCCGTCAACCATCGGCATCGGCGCACCGATGGACTGCACCGGCTGCACGTTTGCGGGTCTGATCGGCGCGTTCTCGTTCATGCCGCGCTCCCTGTCTCGGACAGTTCGGCCGCGGCGGCCTGGACCGACTCGATGATTTTCACGTAGCCGGTGCAACGACAAATATTGGCCGCCATCCCGCGGCGAATATCGGTTTCGGTTGGGGTGGGGTTATCGCGCAGCAGCCCTTCGGCCGCCATGATCATGCCCGGCGTGCAGAACCCGCACTGGGCGCCCAGTTTCTCGTGGAACCCTTTCTGGAGCGCCGACAGACGCCCGCTCTTTTCCAGCGATTCGACCGTCTCGACAGACTTGCCGTTGCAGGCGGCAGCAAGCGTCAGGCAGGCATGGCGGGGCTTATCGTCTACCAGCACGGTACAGCAGCCGCATTCGCCCCCGTCGCAACCGATCTTGGTCCCGGTCAGTCCCGCGACTTCACGCAGGAAGTCGACCAGCAGCATATTGTCCGGCACCGCGTCGTCGCGCACACGCCCGTTGAGCGTCATTGAAACCAGTGTTTTCGCCATGTTTTCAACCTATTACGGCAGCTGCGCCTGCATGCGCCATCGCCCCCGGTGGATATAAAGGTTTGGTATCATATTGTTGGGTGCCAAACAATCTGAGCCCGATACAGAAACTGTCATGTTCGTGCATCATACTACCGGTTTTATTCGAGAAAGGAGCGACTGGTGTCAGACGAATCCCGTGGGGACGAGAACCTGGCGGTGCGCATTACGCCGCTTCAGGTTTTTCTCACCTTTCTGCGTCTCGGTTTCACCTCTTTCGGCGGGCCGGTCGCGCATCTCGGATATTTTCAGACGGAATTCGTCGAGCGAAAAAAATGGCTGAACCAGCGCGCCTATGCGGACCTCGTCGCGCTGTGCCAGTTCCTGCCGGGTCCGGCGTCCAGCCAGGTCGGGATCGGCATCGGTCTGACAAAAGCCGGCATCGCTGGTGCTTTTGCCGCCTGGATCGCCTTTACCACCCCGTCGGCCGTGGCGCTCGCGGCGTTCGGTTACGGTGTGATCGTCTTTGAGGGCGTTATCGATTCCGGGGCGATACACGGGCTCAAGGTCGTCGCTGTCGCTGTTGTCGCTCAGGCCGTCTGGGGCATGGCCCGCAGCCTGTGCCCCGACGCGCAACGGGTGACAGTGGCGGTGCTGGCGGCGATCGGCGTGCTCGCTGCGCCGGGTCCGCTCGCGCAGGTCGGCGTAATCGTCGCGGGCGGGCTTGTCGGGCTCGTTCTGTTTCGCGATGACGTGGACGAAGAACCGACCGCGCTCGGCGTCGGCGTCGGGCGCGGTTTAGCCGTCTCCTGCCTCGTCCTGTTCTTCGTCGGGTTGATTGCCCTGCCGTTTATCGCCGCAGGTTCTTCAGACCAGACCCTACAGCTGGTCGACAGCTTCTACCGTTCGGGATCGCTGGTGTTCGGTGGAGGACATGTGGTGTTGCCCCTGCTCCAGAACGAGGTGGTTCCATCGGGCTGGGTCACGGACGGCGCGTTTCTCGCCGGTTATGGCGCAGCCCAGGCCGTGCCGGGACCGCTCTTTACCTTCTCTGCCTATCTCGGCGCGGTGATGGGGCCCGAACCCAACGGCGTGCTTGGTGCGCTCATCTGCCTGCTGGCGATCTTTGCGCCGTCCTTCCTGCTGGTGATCGGCGCGCTGCCTTTCTGGGATGCGCTACGTCGACACCGAGCGATGCGGAATGCGTTGCTCGGCATCAACGCCGCCGTGGTCGGGCTCCTGCTTGCGGCGTTCTATTCGCCGGTCTGGACCAGCGGTATTCTGTCGGCATCTGATTTCGCCCTTGCCATGATTGCCTTCGTGTTGCTCGTGTTCTGGAAAGTGGCGCCGTGGCTGGTTGTCCTGCTGGGCGCCGCCGGGGGCTGGGTCGTCACACTTCTGCCGCCGGTCGCCGGCTAGCCATTGACGTTTTCCGCATGGGCGCTTTGGGGTAGGGTTCCCCGATTCCCATCCTGTCCGAACCTTGGAGCGTTGAATGTCTGATCCCCTGTTGCCGCTTATCGTCGAGCCCGATGCGCTGGAAGCCGCGCTCGGGACGGATGGTTTGCTCGTCGTCGACCTGAGCGACCCCGACAAATTCGAGGAAGCGCATATACCCGGTTCCGTAAACCTTCCCTATCCCTCCATCATCGGGCCGCGCCCGCCGGCCATGGGCGCGATCGCCGCCGCCGATCAGCTTTCCGCCGCGTTGTCCGCCACAGGCGCGACACCGGATACGCATATTGTCGCCTGCGACAGGGAAGGGACCGCCAAGGCGTCACGGTTTCTCTGGACGCTCGACGTAATCGGGCATCGACGCTTTTCGCTGCTGAGCGGCGGGCTGCATAGCTGGGCCGGCGAAGGCCATCCGGTGGAGACCGGGCCCGTGTCCACGACCCAAAGCGAGTATCCGGTGACGCAGGGAACGGAAGGAATCGCCGACAAGGACTACATCCTGTCGCATCTCGATGACGGTTCCATGGTGGTGCTCGACTGCCGGACGCCGGCGGAATATGACGGGTCGGACGTGCGCTCGGCGCGGGGCGGGCACATACCCGGCGCCGTCAACATGGACTGGACCATGGCGCTCGACCGCTCGCGCAATTTCCGCATGAAGCCCGAAGAAGAACTGCGGGCGCTGCTGGCCGAACGCGGTGTCACCGGTAACAAGGAAGTGATCGTTCATTGCCAGACACATCATCGTTCAGCGCATACATATGTGATGCTGAAATCGCTCGGGTTCGAAAAAATCCGGGGCTATGACGGTTCATGGTCGGAATGGGGCAACGACCCCGATCTGCCCATCGAGGCCTGATTTGAGAGGTCTGAAGTCAGAGATCAGAGGGTGAGGCGATGAAACGGGATTTTCCGCGCGCAGTAGTCGATTACGACGGGCTCGCCGGAGAGGACATGAAGGCGCTGCACGCGATGACGCCGCCCGCCGGCATGCCGTTCCACATTACAAAGATCGGCCATGTGGTCTTGAAGGTGACCGATCTCGAACGCTCCACAGAGTTCTATACAAAGGTGATGGGGTTCCGCGTCTCCGACGCATACCCCGAATCGATGCTGCCGGGCCGCATGGTGCTGATGCGGTTCAACAGCGATCATCACGGGCTCGCCATCATGGGCGGGGCGACGCAGCCGCCGACCGGTAAGGAAATCCACCATATGGCGTTTCAGGTGGAGACGCTGGACGAAGTGTTCCGTGCCCGGAACCACCTTATCGCCAATGGCGTCGAAATCGATTTCGAAGGGCGACGTCGCGGCGGCTGCCAGGTGGCGGTCGAATTCCGCGACCCGGACGGCCATTGCCTCGAAATCTACTGGGGGCTCGACCAGGTCGCGGACGGCGACAATGCGCGCCCGGCGGACGAATGGCGGCCGGTCGCATCGCTCGAGACCGCGGTCGACGATGCACCGCCCGGTCAGGACATGACGCTAGCCGATCCATCGTTGCGGCGTAGCTAAATCCCCATGGATGGGTCAGGAGATATCCAGCCGCTCGATCCGGCCAAGTTCCGGGACCCCGACGTCACGGCTGCGGGGGAAAGACGGGCGCGGGTTGGGCTGACCTCGCTGGAAACGCTCTGGATCAATACCGGTACGCTGTGCAATCTCGCCTGCGAAAACTGCTATATCGAATCCACGCCCCGGAACGATCGCCTTTCCTATATTTCGTATGACGAGGTTATCTCCTATCTCGACGAAATTGCGGTGCGGAATCTCGGGACCAGGGAAATCGCCTTCACCGGGGGCGAGCCCTTTATGAACCCGGACATGATCCGGATTCTGGAAACTGTTCTGGCGCGCGGATTTCGCGCGCTGGTGCTGACCAACGCGATGCGGCCGATGCGCCGGCATGACGATGCGCTGAAAAAGCTGCGTTACTGGTTCGACGATCGGCTCATCCTGCGCGTCTCAGTCGATCACTACACGCAGCAACAGCATGAGAAGGAACGCGGGCCGCGTAGCTGGCAGCCGATGATCGACGGGCTAAAATTCCTGTCGCAGGGAAATTTCGTCACCCATGTCGCCGGCCGCACAATGTGGGGCGAGGACGAGGCGTCCATGCGCGCCGGTTTCCGCACCCTGTTTGCCCAGCACGATATTCGCATAGACGCCGACGATCCGGTGGCGCTGACCCTGTTCCCGGAGATGGATCCGGCGCAGGACGTGCCGGAGATCACGGAGCAGTGCTGGTCGATCCTGGGCGTGAATCCCGACGACATCATGTGCGCGTCGTCGCGTATGGTCGTGAAGCGCAAGGGCGCGAATACGCCCACCGTGGTGGCCTGCACGCTGCTGCCCTACGAAGACGAATTCGATTTCGGCCCGACGCTCGAAGCCGCGTCGGGCGATGTGGCCCTGAATCACCCGCACTGCGCCAAGTTCTGCGTCCTCGGCGGCGGGGCGTGCAGCAGGGAATAGGCAACCAGGAACAGGGAGCGACCGATGGCGGATTCCAACCTTCCCAATGAAAAGAGTTTCGTGTTCGACTTTATCGACCGCAACGAAAAGGCGGTCAGGACCATCTCCGACTCTGTCTTCTATTTCGGCGAGGTCGGGATGCAGGAGTTCGAATCGTCGAAGCTGCTGTGCGACACGCTGGAAGAGGCGGGGTTCAACGTCGAGCGAGGCATTTCCGGCTTTCCGACGGGTTTCTGCGCGACGTTCGGGGAGGGCGAGCCCGTGATCGCGCTCCATACCGAGTACGACGCCAACCCCAACAATTCTCAGGTTTCGGGCGTCGCCGAGCAGCAATGCATTACCCAGGACGGGCCCGGCCATTGCGAAGGCCATAACTGTAACGCCGCCGTCATGGTATCGGGCGCGATCGCGGCCAAGCGCACGATCGAAGAGTTCGGGCTCAAGGGGACGCTCAAGGTGTTCGGCGCGCCGGGGGAGGAACAGCTCATCAGCCGTCCCTACTATGTGCGCGACGGCTGGTTCGACGATGTTGATGTCGCACTTCACGATCATATCGGCGGCGAGTTCAATACGGTCTACGGGCTGACCCATTCTGCGGCGATCTCGGCCTATTTCACCTTCCACGGCGAGACCGCACACGCCTCCACCGCGCCGTGGAAGGCACGCGATGCGCTGGATGCAGTCATGCTGATGGATATGGGCATGGCGCAGTTCCGCGAGCACATGGAACCCGACATGCGCGCCCATCGCGTCATTACCCATGGCGGCGACCAGCCCAACACCGTGCCGGCGCTGGCGACCGTGTGGTGGACATTCAGGGCGCCGATGGCCGACGGCGCACGCAAGGTCTATGAGCAGGGCTGCAGGATCGCCCAGGGCGCGGCGATGATGACCAATACCGAAGTCGACATTGAGGTGATGAGCGCGGTCTGGCCGGTGCGCACCAACCAGGGTCTCGCGGAGGTCATCCAGAACAATATCGAGCTGGTCGGCATGCCGGGCTGGACCGATGATGAGCAGGATTTTGCCCGCAAGCTGCAGGAAGCCGCCGGGGTGAAGATCGAAGGGCTGAAACCGGAGATTACGCCCCTCACCGGACCGACTGCGCAACGCGCGCCGTCGAACGATTGCGGTGATGTTTCCTGGAAAGTACCGATGGGCAGGGTTTCCTTTCCGTCCAACGTACCGAACGTGCCCTATCACCACTGGGCCGGCGGCGCGGCGCTGGCCACGGGCATCGCCCACAAGGGCGCTCTCGCCGGCGCCAAGACGCTGGCCGCCACCGTGCTGGACCTGATGCGAGATCCGGCGCTGGTGCAGCGGGCGAAGGAAACGTTTGCCGATGAAATCGGCGACGTGGTCTACGAACCGCTGGTCCCGCCCGGCCAGCAGCCGCCGGTGGCGCTCAACCGGGAGGTCATGCAGAGTTTCCGCGAGAAAATGCGGGAGCACTACGTGACCGAGAAGCCGGAGTTCGTATAGCTACGGGACTCGGTAGTTAAAAAAGCACGTCACCCTCGGGCTTGACCCGACGGTCTCCTCGTTAACGACACTCGTTCACTTCCTTCGTCATCCTCGTACTTGTCACGAGGATCCACGTTTTTCAGTATGTCTGTTTTAAAAAACTCGTGGATGGTCGGCCTTTGCCGACCATGACGGAATGTGATTGGACGTGACCCCGGCGCGAGACCCTCGGCTATGGGCGAGAAGGGCGCCTGGGCCCGAGGGTGACGAGTTCAATACAAGGGGCGTTAAACACACCTCTATCCATCACTCAGACTGTCACCCCGGACCTGATCCGGGGTCCAGCGAACCGGCCGCGAGGCCGGTGATGACGCAATGTCGCGCTAACGCGCTCTGACTGGATCCGGGGTCATGCCCGGGATGACAGCGGAGCAAAAAACTAAGCCCTTGGACTCACCGGCCCGCCAGCGCCGCCCCGTACCCTTGGCAGGTGCATCAGATGCCACGGGCTGGGCAGTTCGCCGACCGGGATTTCGACCAGAGTCGGGAAGTCGTTGCCGAGCCCCTTCTTCAGCGCCGCACGCAACTCGTCCGGGTTGGTCGCCCTGAAGGCCTGCGCGCCGAAGGATTCGGCGTATTTGACGAAATCCGGGTTATGCAGCTCGGTGCCGATCACGCGGTTGCCGTACTTGTGGACTTGGCTGCGTTTCACGTTGCCGTAGGCGCCGTCGTTGAACACCAGCGTCACCGTGCCGATCCGGTGCTGCACCGCGGTCGACAGCTCGCTGCCGGCGAACAGGAAACCGCCATCGCCCGAGATCGAGACGACTTCGCGGTCGGGATTAGCGACCTTGACGCCGAGCGAGGTCGGAAAGCCGTAGCCGAGCGTCCCCTGATAGCCCGGCGAGACATAGGTGCGGGGGTGATGGAATGGCATGCCGATGCGCGCCATGTAGGCCATCTGGGTCGATTCGCCGACCACGAACCCGTCCTCCGGCAGCTCTTCGCGCAGCACTGAAATGTACTCCCATTGCGGCGACAGCCTCTCGAACTCCTTCTGGAGATCGGCCTTGGCGGCCAGCAGGTCGTCCTTGCGCGAGGCCCGCGTTCTGTTGTGCCTGCCGATGGCGTCGGCCAGCGCGGCGAGCGCCAGCTTTACATCCGCGGCGATGCCGATTGCGGGCTTGCCGCTGCGGGCGAGCTCTGTCTGGTCCACGTCGATTCGGACGATCTTTACCGAGTCGTCGACGCCCCAGCCGTAATACTGCTCGTACATGCGGGTGCCGACGGCCAGCACGACATCGGCCTCCGCGTAGAGGCGGTGGCCGACGCTCTCGGCGACGCCGAGATAGTGATCGGCCCGGATCGCGCCCTTGCCGTTGCGTGACATGCTGACCGGGGCCTGCAGCGTTTCCGCGACCGCCAGCAGCTCTTCGCAGGCGCCGAATGCGCCGCGGCCCGACAGGATCAGCGGGTTTTCCGCCTCACCCAGCAGCTTTGCCGCCTTCTCGATCAGCTCCGGGTCGGGAGCCAGCGGGGCCGGCGCTGCCGCCGCGTCGCGCAGGTCGACCTCCGCTTCCATCGCAAACACGTCAGGCGAGGCTTCCAGCCCGACCGGCCGGATGCGACCGGACCGCAGTTCGCGATACGCTTCCTCCACCAGACCCGGTCCTTCCGACGGGTGGTTCATCCGTTCCGCCCATTTGGTCAGCGTACGCATGGTGCCGAGCTGATCGGTAATTTCATGATGCGTACCGAGATGCCGGTCGATCTTGTCAGATGCGACCTGGCCCGTGATGCAGAAGACCGGCGCATTGCAGGCATAGGCGGTCGACAGCGCGGCGGACGAGTTCAGAAAACCCGGTCCCGGTACCACGGCGTAGGCCCCGACCTTGCCGCTTGAGGCGGCATAGCCGAACGCCATGTAGCCGCCGCCCTGCTCGTGGCGGTTCTGGATGAAGCGGATACCGTTGCGTTCGTCGTAAAGCGCGTTGAAGAACCAGTCGAGCTGGACGCCTGGAATGCCGAACATCGTATCCACCCCGTACTGCCGGAGCGATTTCACGATCGCCGCCCCACCTGTCATCCGCGCCATGTGCCTGTCCCCGTCAGATATTTGTCTGACCGGGAGTGTGGGGCATTTCAGACCCAGCGAAAAGGGCATGTGAAAAGGGCCGCCCCGAATGTCGACAGGCCGGGGCGGCCCTTAGTTTAGTCCTGCAGGACAGGTCTATTTTTTGGCCCGGTATTCCTCCGGGATCAGCAGCATCGCGTCCTGTTCCTCCGCGACCGCCTGATGGCAGGAGATGCAGAACTGGACGTTCTTCGATCCCTTGCCCCTGGTCGTGCCGACGACCTGCCCGTTGGGCATGATTAGCGTATAACGCCAGTCGTTGCTGGCTTTCATGAAACCGGCATTCATCTTCTCCATCAGGAACAGCGGCCCGACGCTGACCTTGCCGTCAGGCGTCACCGTGAAGCTGTCCTTGGCGAGGACGCCGCCTCTTGTCATGGTGCCGACCTTCTCGAACTTGCCGTATGGCCCGGCGGCTTTCTTGCTCGCGTAGTTGTGGACGAACCGGCTGCCATGGGTGGCCGACGCATAGGGCTGGGTCGAGAACTTCGCCCACTGGGCATACCATTTCGCCCAGAGATTGCCCGACTTGGCATAGGCCGTCTTCATTTCGCCCTTGAGGCAGTCATAGACCGCGTTTGCTTCCGCCGTGGTCAGCGTGACCTCCGCTGCCGAGCCGCACGGTCCGCATGGACTAGCTGCTCCGCATGGCCCGCAGCCTTTTTTAGCTGCACACGGGTTGCAGGCCCGCTTCGCGGCGCAGGGATTACACGCTTTCGCAGCGCAAGGGTTGCAGGCGCGTTTGGCTGCGCACGGGTTGCAGGGTCCGCATCCCTTCTTTGCGGCGCATGGGTTCGCCGACGCGAGACGCGGCACAACGCATTTGCTGCTGTAGGAAGCCGCTGCGGCGCCACAAGGGCCGCAGGGACCACAAGCGCCGCACGGCCCGCAGGCCCGCTTCGCACCGCAGGGTCCGCAGGGCCCACACCCCTTTTTCGCCGCGCAGGGATTGCAGGCGCGTTTGGCTGCGCACGGGTTACATCCGCGCTTCGCCGCGCGAGGATTACACGCTTTCCTGGCAGCACACGGATTACAGCCGCGTTTAGCGGCGCATGGATTGCAGCCCTTCTGCGCAACCTGCTGGGCCGCGCGCGCTTGCGGCACTTCGCTGATGGTCGCCAGTGTGAAGCCTGCGGCGACCGCGATCGGGATGACGGTCGTGCTGAGCATCCTCGTTTTCATCGGTTTCATCGTTTGATCCTCCGGTGTCAGGTTGGGTGCGTTATGGTTTTCAGCCCTGTCGCGCAGGGCTCTTTCCCGCTTCAGTTTCCGAGACGCTATCAATCGCGGCTTGAACGCCCCAATGACATCGGCTCAATTCTTCGTGAGCGTCGGCCGCATGGGCCGTCACCAGGGGCCGTCAGCGGACGACCCGGTATCCGCCGGCTTCGGATTTCAGGATTTTCGGATCAGACGGGTCTGGCTCGATCTTCTGGCGGAGCCGGTAAATGTGCGTCTGGAGCGTGTGGGTCGCCAGCGGTGCGGCGTGGTCCCATATTTCGGTATAGAGTTCGTCGCATCCGACGACGGCATCGCCCGCCTTGTACAGATGCTTGAGAATCGCGCATTCCTTCTCGCTAAGAACGATTTCATTCCGCGAATCGCGTTCAAACAGCAGTCTGGCCCCGGGCTTGAAGATATAAGGCCCCAGTGAGAAAGCGGCGTTCTCGCTCATCTCATGTTGCCGAAGCTGCGCCCGGATCCGCGCCAGGAGAACGCCGATCCGGAACGGTTTGACGATATAGTCATTGGCGCCCGCATCGAGCCCCAGTATGACGTCAGCGTCGCTGTCCAGCGCTGTCAGCATTATGATGGGTGCGTGCACGCCGCGTCGGCGCATCAGGCGGCACGTTTCGCGCCCGTCCATATCCGGCAGGCCGACATCCAGCAGGACAATTCGACGTGATGGCGGTCGATCAGCGATAGCGCGTCCGTCCCCAGGTCGGCGACGATAGCGCTGAAATCTTCGTACAGCGATAGCTGGTCGGCAAGGTTGCGTTGCAACTCTTTGTCGTCTTCGACGATCAGGACGATAGCCTTGGCTGACATTGACGGCTCTGTTTCTGTGCGCGGCGCTGTTCGGATATCGGATGTTCCCGTTTCGGATGACGTTCGGTAATCGGCTTTTTCCGTTTCCGATCCTACCGATTACTGATGGCCGTCCATAATCAAACCACGTCACATATTCTTGAAACCTCTAAAGACCGGTTCGATACGGCAGGGAATCTTCGCGGCCCGGATTCTTTTCGTTTTGAATCCCCGCGTTTCTTTGGAATCCTTCCCTTCAGGATTGCGACAGGAGGAGGCCGATGTTTTCGATGCGGAGAATTCTGCCACGCGGACTGTTTGCCGCCGCAGCGGCGCTGGCGATGGTCGCCGCCTCTCCCGCCGTGATGGCTGCCTGTCTTCTGGGCATGGTGGAGCGCGCGCCGCACAACATGGTGGCGACGGCAATTATCGAGCCCCACCGACTCGATTTTGCTGCGGCGACGCCGGCGGCCAAGGGTGCGGTCAACGTCACCTTTATCGGCCATTCGAGCTTTCTGATCGAAACCCCGCAAGGGGCGAGCGCGGTGACCGACTATAACGGCGTCCACACGCCGCCCTTCGCGCCCGATATTGTCACCATGAATTTTTCGCACGAGACGCACTACACAGACGAGATACAGGACGGCGTCAAACAAGTGCTGCGCGGCTGGAAGCCCGGCGGCGGCATGGCGCGCCACGACGTTCGTTACAGGGACCTGCGCGTGTTCAACCTGCCGACCAATATCGGCGAGTACGGCGACATGGGCACCAATCACAACTCGATTTTCGTGTTCGAAATTTCCAACCTCTGCATCGCGCATATCGGCCACCTGCATCACGAGCTGACGCGCGACCAGCTTCTGGCGCTGGGGCGGATCGACGTGCTGTTCGTGCCCATCGACGGGTCGTCGACCATGACGCACGAACAGGCGATCGCAGTCATAAAGCAGATTTCGCCGCGCCTGATCATTCCGATGCATTTCGGGTTTTTCGGCGCCGCCGATGCGTTCTTTGAGCGGGCAAAGGAACACTGGGCGATAAAATCTCACCCGGGCAGCAAGCTGGAAGTCCGCCGGGACACGCTGCCGAGGCGGACGGAAGTGCTGTTTCTCCAGGGCGGAGGGACTTTTTAGGGACTAGCCCGGTTTGATCTCCGATTCGCGAAGAAATTCCTCGCGCAGCAGCGGTTTCTGCACTTTTCCCGCCGGCGTCTTCGGGATGGCGTCGAGAAATCGGATTACCTTCGGCCGTTTGAAGCGTGCGAGCTGCTCGGTGCAGTGCGCGATTACCGCGTTCTCGTCGAGCTCGCCATCGGCGACGACGTAGGCGCACAGCGCCTCGCCCCATTTTTCATCCGGAATGCCGAAGACGGTGCAATCGCGGATCAAAGGGTGTTTTTCCAGCGCGATCTCGACCTCGCGCGGATAGATGTTGATGCCGCCGGATACGATCATGTCCTTTGAGCGCCCGACAAGCGTCAGGAATCCGTCTTCGTCACGGATCGCCAGGTCGCCGGTCCAGCCCCACCCGTCGCCATCGCGGAAATAGAGCGCGGTCTCTTCCGGGTTCTCGAAATAGCCATCCATCAGGAACGGGCCCCGGACCACGATCTCGCCGGTTTCTCCGTCCGGGACTTCGTTGCCGTCGGCGTCGCGAAGGGACAGCTCGACCCCTGTCGCCGGGCGACCGATCGTGTCCGCCTTTTCGCGCGGGTCATCCGGGCGAAGCGTGCAGACCGGACCGGTTTCCGACTGGCCGTAATGGTTCACGAAGCGTGCCCAGGGCATCTTTTCCGCAATCTCATGGACCAGGTTGGGCGGGCTGATCGCGCCGCCGCACCCTACGACGCGTAGAGACGCAAGCCTGTCTGCGTCGAAATGCTCGTCCGACAGAACCTGGGAGAGCTGTACCGGAACCATTAGCGTATTGGAGATTCCATGGCGCGCCACAGATTCTGTGAACGACGCCGGATCCCAGCCGGTCTGTATGACGGCGGTCGCGCCCATCAGCATCGCGGTCGGCATCCATACCACCGATCCCATCGCGTGATAGAACGGCGTTAACAGCCCGACGACATCGCCCGGCGACACTTCGTGCTCCAGCGCAGTGGTCCAGCAGCTCACATAGCGCGAGGCGTGGCTCACCACCGCTCCTTTCGGCATGCCGGTGGTGCCTCCGGTAAAAGTCATCGCGTAGGCGTCGGTATCCGAGAGCGTAACTGAGGGCGGCGACGCGTCGGCTCGATCGAGAAAATCCCGGAACGCAACCCAGCCATCCCTTTCCGGATTTCCGATCACGACGACATGGTCGAGCGATGGCAGGTCATCGATCACGCTCGCCAGCTTTTCCTGGAATATCTCTTCAATGACGATGAGCCGACACTGTGTCCGGCCCAGTATTTCGACCAGCTCGCCCGGCGCATAGGCTGGGGCCGTATTGACGAGGATCGTTCCGGCCCGGGCGTTGCCGAAATGGACCATGACATATTCCGGCAGGTTGCGGCACATGATGGCGATGGTATCGCCCTTGCTCAGCCCGAGACCCAGTACCGCATTGGCGAACCGGTTAGTCGAAACATCGAGCTCCCGGTAGCCGATCCGGCGATCGTCGCAGATCAGCGCGACGCGATCCGGATGGCGCGCTGCGCTCAACCTCAGAATTTCCCCTGTCAGCATGACCGATCCGTGACGCCCACCGCTGTTTCCCTGTCTGTCCGGTTTTTCATCCGGTTCGAAAAATACTACCCAAGCCGATATTGTTGCGCACCCAACAATTTGTCGGTTGCATGGTCCCTGCGGATTCTTGACGCTATAAACGTGAAACAGGCGCGCGGAGACGGAACGCATTAGATGGCTACCGAACGGTCCTTCAGAAAAGAGGTGGAGTTGCTGCGTCTCGGCAAGGGCGAGACGTTCCACGGCGAGGGTATCCTCGCCGTCACCAAGGCGCTGCTTCAGTCCGGCGTGTCCTATGTCGGCGGCTATCAGGGCGCGCCGATTTCCCATCTGATGGATGTGCTATCCGATGCAGAACCCGTACTTGATGAGCTCGGCATCCATTTCGAGGTGTGCGGCAACGAGGCGGCCGCGGCGGCGATGCTGGCGGCGTCGGTCAACTATCCCCTGCGTGGCGCGGTGACGTGGAAATCGGTGGTCGGCACCAACGTCGCCTCCGACGGTCTGTCCAATCTTGCGTCCGCCGGAGTAAAGGGCGGCGTGCTGATCGTCGTCGGCGAGGATTACGGCGAAGGCGCCAGTATCATTCAAGAACGCAGCCACGCCTTTGCAATGAAATCGTCGATGTGCCTGCTCGACCCGCGTCCCAACCTGCCCAACATCGTTCGCATGGTTGAAGAAGGATTCCGGCTGTCCGAAGCATCGAACATGCCGTCGATGCTCGAGCTTCGCATCCGCGCCTGTCATGTCTTTGGGCGGTTCGAGACGAGCGACAATGTCGAGGCGGCGTTTTCGCGCAACAACCCTGTCCCGGAGGCTGAATTCGATTTCTCCCGCGTCTGCCTGCCGCCTGCGACGTACAGCCAGGAAAAGCACAAGGTCGAACATCGCCTGCCGGCGGCGATCCGCTATATCGCGGAGAATGGGCTGAACGAACATTTCGATGGGGATGTCGGGGAGATCGGCATCATCGTGCAGGGCGGCATATACAACACGCTGATGCGGTCGCTGAACCAGCTGGGACTCGCCGATGTGTTTGGCGAAAGCCGGATTCCGGTCTTCGCATTGAACGTGACCTATCCGCTGGTGCCGGAAGAGATCGCAGGGTTCTGCACCGGAAAATCCGCGGTTCTGATCGTCGAGGAAGGTCAGCCTGCCTATATCGAAGACGCCACGCACGCGATCCTGCGCAAGGCCGATATCGGCACCAGAATTATCGGTAAGGATGTCCTGCCGCTGGCCGGGGAATACACGTCGGAGACGGTGCTGCGTGGGGTGAAGGCGTTTGTCGCCGACCATGCGCCTTCCTCGCTCGACGTGGCGAACGCGCTCGACCGGGTGGATGGTCTGCTGGCCGACAAGGACAGGGCTCGGGCGGCCCTGTTCGACGATCTCCCGTTGCGAACGCCAGGCTTCTGCACTGGTTGCCCCGAACGCCCCTTGTTCAGCGCGATCAAAATTCTGGAGCGTGAGCTCGGCCCTGCCCATGTCAGCGCCGATATCGGTTGCCATACCTTCGCCTCTCTGCCGCCCTTCAATGTCGGCAATACCGTGATGGGATACGGGCTGGGCCTCGCCAGCTCCGCCGGCCTGTCGGAAAATTTCGGAAAGCGCGTCGTCAGCATCATGGGCGATGGCGGGTTCTGGCATAACGGCATGGTCTCCGGCGTCGCTGCGGCGCAGGCCAATAACAGCGACCAGGTCCTGCTTGTCGTGAACAATGGCTATACGTCTGCCACCGGCTGGCAGCTTCTGCCGTCCAGCCAGCAGGACCGGAAGGGTCAGCAGCGCGACATGTCGATCGAAAAGGCCATGAAAGGACTTGGCATCCGCTGGATCCGGACGGTCAGGACCTATTCCATCGCGAAAATGATCGACACGCTGCGCGACGCCATGACAACGGCGGAGAACGGTCTCAAGGTTATCATCGCCGATGGCGAATGCATGCTGGCGCGCCAGCGCCGTATCCGGCCTGAGGTGGCGAAGAGGCTCGCTGAGGGCAAGCGCGACGTTCGCATCCGCTTTGGTGTCGACGAGGATGTGTGCACCGGCGATCATTCCTGCATTCGCCTGTCCGGTTGCCCGTCGCTTACGATCAAGGACAGCGCCGATCCGTTGCGCACCGATCCGGTGGCGCACGTCAACAATGACTGTGTCGGATGCGGCGTGTGCGGCGAAGTCAGCCATGCTGCCGTTCTGTGCCCGTCCTTTTTCGAAGCGCGGATTGTTCGAAATCCCGGTATCTGGGACAGGTTGCTGGCCGGCATCCGCGCACGGGTTATTTCCCTGCTCTCTCCGGCTCATGGCTGATACCTCGTCCTCTAGACCCGTAACCATCCTGGTCTCCGCCATTGGCGGGGAAGGGGGAGGGGTGCTTGCCGGATGGATCGTCGGCGCGGCCCGGAACGCCGGGTATCCCGTACAGAGCACCTCGATTCCCGGCGTCGCCCAACGCACCGGCGCGACCACCTACTACATCGAGGTATTTCCTGTTCCGGTCGCCGAGCTGAATGGCCGCGAGCCCGTGATGGGTATCTATCCCGGGATTGGCGATATCGACATCATGATCGCCAGCGAGTTCGCCGAGGCCGGCCGTGCGATCGCTAACGGATTCGTCACGCCGGACCGGACCTTGCTGATCGCCTCGACCCACCGGGTCTATGCGATCAATGAGCGTGGCGCGATGGGCGACGGCCGGTTCGATCGCGAAAGGCTGGAGGCGGCTGTGGCTGAGCGCACGCGCGACGTCGTCACTGCCGATTTTCGCGAGGTCTCGGAGAAGGAAGGCGTCAGCCTGAATGCGGTCCTGTTGGGGGTGCTGGCGGCGAAAGGCGCCCTGCCGATGAAGGCGGCGTCGTTTCGCGAGGCGATCGAAGCAACCGGCGTTGCGGTCGCCGCCAACCTGAGGGGGTTCGAGAAGGGGCTGACTGTCGATTCTGCAGATGCCCCTCCGTTCGGACTGGGTGAGCGCCGGCCCGTTTCACCAGAGGGCCGCGTCGAAGAAGAATTTCCTGCAGTTGCGCAGGAGATTCTGGCGGAGGGTGTGACGCGTCTGACCGCCTATCAGGACCCGGACTATGCCGAACTTTATCTCGACCGGCTTGCCACCATTCGGGATGCCGAGAGGGTGGCAGGCGGGGACGGGATGCTGGTACGCGAAACCGGTCGGCATCTGGCGCTCCGCATGAGCTATGAGGACGTGATCCGGGTGGCCCAGCTCAAATCCGCCGCTGACCGGATGGCGCGCATTCGTGAGGAAGTCCGCGCTGCCGACGAGGAACCTGTCATCGTGATCGACTATTTCAAGCCCGGTATCGAAGAGCTTTGCTCGATCCTGCCGCCTGCGCTCGCGAAGCCCGTGATGAAACTGGCGCGCGGGCGCAACTGGCTTGGCCGGGCGCATTTCGGCATGCGGATCAACGCGACATCCGTTTCCGGCTATCTGCGTTTACGGTTGCTTGCTTCGCTGCGGGGCTGGCGTCGCAGCACTTGGCGATTTGCGGAGGAACAGGCGCTGATTGAGGGCTGGCTTCAGGATGTCGGCGAAGCTGCCGCTGTTTCCCCGACATTCGCTCAGGAGGTTGCTGCGCTAGCCGGACTCATAAAGGGGTACGGCGACACGTTCCGCCGGGGCGCGGAAAATTACGCCCGCATTCGCGACGCGCTGGTCGTTCCCGCGCTAGCCGGCGACGTCCCGGCCGATATGGCCGAGGACGCACTCGCCAATGCGAAGACAGCGGCGCTGGCCGATCCGGAAGGAAAACGGCTGGATGCCGTCCTTGAGGCTGTAGGATCCCGGACGGCCGCCGCCGCCGAATAGGCCCCGCAGATCTCCTCCGGTCCTAGCCGATGGAGACCAGCTCGATATCGAATGTCAGGTCCTGGCCGGCCAGTGGGTGATTTGCGTCCAGCGTGATCTGGTCGCCCTCGATTGCCGTGACAGTCAGGAGAAGCTGCTGTCCGTTCGGCGCGGTCGCCTGCAGCTGGCCGCCGATTGTGAGCTCGACGCCTTCGGGGATCATAGACCGTTCGACCGTCTGCACGGCTTCGTCGTGACGCGGGCCGTAGGCGTCCTCTGCCGCGATCTTGACGGTCTTCGTGTCGCCGACCGACATATCGACCACCGCCTGTTCCAGCGTCGGAATGATGGTCTGCTCGCCAATTTTGAACTCAAGCGGGTCGCGTCCAGTAGACGAATCGAATTGCGTACCGTCTTCGAGCGTGCCGGTGTAGTGCATCTTCACGGTATCGCCATCCTTGGCGCTGCCGGAATCGTTGTCTGACATTGTCTCGTCCCTTTCTGTCAGGAGGTTGACCCAAGGACGAAGCAGTATCGGCGGTCCGGCCCGAGGCATGGAAAATCAAATGCCGTGGAGGCCTAACATGCCTCTTCGGGCCGAGTCACAGGTTTTTTCCTGTTTTTCCGCGTGATAAGAAGTCGCCACAGGCCGAACACAGGAGAGGAACAGGGTGATGGAATTCGGGATGCAGTTTTTTCCGTGCGTTGAGCCCGAGGAAAAATCCGGCGCGCAGTATTTCGATGAATGTCTCACGATCTGCGAACTCGCCGACATATACGGATACACCCATGTTCGGACTGTCGAGCATTATTTCCATCCGTATGGCGGTTACAGCCCGAACCCGATCGTCTTTCTGACGGCGGCGTCGCAACGCACGAAAAAAGCACGGCTGGTGACCGGTGCGGTCCTGCCGATCTTCGGCCATCCGCTCAAGATCGCCGGCGAAATCGGCGTCCTGGACGCGGTTTCCAACGGACGTGCCGAGATCGGCATGGCCCGCGCCTTCCTGCCCCATGAATTTCGGCGGTTCGGGATCAGTCTCGACGAATCCGTTGCGCGCTACGACGAAGGCTACGACCAGATCCGGCGCCTGCTTGAGGAGGAAAACGTTACGAGCAAGGGCAGATTCCATAGTTTCGAGGATGTGACCTCTTTGCCTCGCCCGACGCAGAAACCGCGCCCGCCCCTCTGGACCGCGGCGCTGAACAATACGGAATCGTTCGAAAAGGCCGGTCGGGTGGGCAACTGGATCATGGGAATTCCCATCGCCGGAAGCCGTATGCAGGAGTTGCTCGGTATCTATCGCGAAGCCTGGAAATCCGCAGGTCATCCCGGCAAGCCGCGTGTCATGCTCGCCTTCCACATGCTGTGCCATGAGGATCGCGACGAGGCCATGCGCCTCGCCCGCGAACCGGTCCGACGCTACTTCGAAATGCTGGTCGATGCGGCAAGCGATTGGGGAACCGGCGCGACATCCGACGATTACAAGGACTACGACAAGATTATCGAAGTCCTGAAGAAGGAGGATCTCGATACCCAGATGGAGAAATCGTCCGCCTGGGTCGGTCGTCCCGAAGACATCATCGAAGTCGTCCACGAATACGACAGGCTGGTCGGCGGATTCGACGATGCCTCGATGCAGGTCAATTTCGCCTCGCTGCCGCACGAGGAAGCGGTCCGTTCCGTCAAGCTGTTCGGTGAGAAAGTCATCCCCCATTTCGCAAAGGGCTGACCGCTTATCCGGTGTTAACGTCGTCGTGGGACAATTTTCGCCCCGCAAGCCTCGCCCGTTCATGGTAGTAAGGTTTCGCGCGAAAAATCATTGAGGATCGAGAGTTCCGCATCATGACCGTCCTGGTTACCGGCGCCGCCGGATTCATCGGTTACCATATTTGCGAACGGCTTCTCGATCGCGGCGATACGGTCATCGGGGTCGACAATGTCAACGACTATTACAGTGTCCGTCTCAAGGAGGCGCGGCTGGAACGCCTGTCGAAGCGCGAGAATTTTTCGCTTCACAGGGTCGATATCGCCGATTACGAGGCGCTGAAAGCGGTCTTCGCCGCCGGCGGACCGACCCGGGTCGTTCACCTCGCAGCCCAGGCCGGCGTGCGCTACTCGCTGGAGCATCCCTTCGCCTACATCCAGGCCAATATCGTCGGTCACATGTCGATCCTTGAGCTGTGCCGCCATCAGGAAAGATTCGAGCATTTGGTCTACGCCAGTTCCAGCTCGGTTTATGGCGGCAACACCAAGCTTCCCTTCTCGGTCGACGACCGGACCGACACGCCCGTCTCGCTTTACGCGGCGACAAAACGGGCGGACGAGCTGATGAGCCACAGCTACAGCCACCTGTATCGCATTCCCCAGACGGGGCTGCGGTTCTTCACCGTCTACGGCCCGTGGGGCCGACCCGACATGGCGATGTATATCTTTTGCCGGGCGATCGCCGACGGGAAACCTATTCCCGTCTTCAATAACGGCGATATGAAACGCGATTTCACCTTTGTTGACGATATCGTCTCCGGGGTGGTGGCGTCGCTCGACAATCCCGTGGCGGTGAAAGACGGCGCTGTCCCGCATCGGGTCTACAATATCGGCAATCATCGCAGCGAACCGCTGATGCGGATGATCGAACTGATCGAGGAAGCCATGGGGCGAAAGGCCGAAATCGATTTCCAGCCGATGCAGCCCGGCGATGTGCAGGCCTCTTTCGCCGATATCGACGCGATCCGAAACGATCTGGGGTTCGAACCGACAACACCGATAGACGTCGGTATCCCGAAATTCGTCGCCTGGTTCAAGGAATACGAAAAAATCTGAATGGGCGGGTGGCTGCAGCGATGGATGCCGGTCTCCGCCGCGATCATTCCGCTGGTCAGCGTATCGCTCGTCTTCGGGGCAGAGAACGTTTCTGCTGATGGTCCGGTGATTGAGCCGGACAGGCGCGTTGCGACCGCCTCACGAACCGTTTTCGACTGCGCGGATATCCTGAAGAAGCAGAGTGGTGGCTGGTGCGAACTGGCCGGCGCGTCGATTGCCGACGTGTTTCCCGGAACCCTGACCCCTTCCCGAACAAGGGCGAACCGTGCGTCTGCGGTTATCGATGCATGGAACGGCGCGGCATGGGATCCGGATCGGATGATCCTTTACTTCCATGGTGGCAGTATCAGCGATTACGGCGGTGGCGAAGTCTATTCCTTTGCTCTGGGGACGGGACAGTGGCGGCGGTTGACCGGGCCCGTTTCCGAACCGGCCGCGTCGACCGGCGCGCCATGCAAAGACAATGCCCTGTCGCCCGCGACCGCGCATACCCATGACGGGTTCGTATTCTCACGTGCAACGGACACGATATGGCTGTTCCCCAGCTTTTACAGCTGCACCGTCGACGGCAGCGCCGTCGCAAAGGATTTCTGGGAGTTCAACCCTTCGGTCGAGGAGCAGAGGAACGGCCTGGCGCCGTTGGCATGGCGCCGACATGATGCTGTACGCATAAGGCCGCGCGGAACCGGGTTCCGCACCGCGTCCGGGCCGGGGAACGACATGTTCGTAGGGCATTCGACCGCAGAGTTTGTTTTTAACCCCGGAGGATTGAGCTGGCGGTCGCTGGGTCGCATAGAGAATCTCGGGAGCGGGTCGAGCGTGTACGACCCCGCGCGCAGGACGGTCTGGTCGATCCGCGGCGACAGCCTGTTTGCAACCGGCGAAGCGGCGCCGACGAAGAAGGTTTCTGTGCTCGGGCCCGGTCTGGACAGCAGCTCGGGAATGGCGCTCGCTGCGGATGGCAGCCTGGTTTTCTGGAACGGCGGCGCGCAGGTCATGCGATACGATCCCGTTACCCGGGACTGGCTTCTGTTTGACGGCGGGGCTGTGTCACCGCCCTATTATGGCGTCCCGGTCTATTCGAAGTGGATCGCTGTCCCGCAGCTCGGCGTATTCGTCGGCTACGCCGACTACCGCCGCGGCGTCTGGGTTTACCGGTTGCCCGACCTTGCCAGGGGGCGCAACGCGGCGACCTGGCCTGTTCAGGCGCTGCTCGATGTCGCCGAACCAGGTTCCATCGTAACGATTCCCCCGGGTATCTACCCTGCGGGCGCGACGATCCGGAAACCGATGACGCTCAGATTGAAAGGCGTTCGAATTCTCGGAGAGACGGCGGGTAAATCCGTTTTGCTGGTCAAAAACGCGCTTGGACCGGTCGTCATTGAAGATTTTACGAGCATCGATCCCGTGCGGTGCGGCAATTGTTCGGGCGTAAAGATCGAAGGCGTCGACTTCGACGTCACCATCCGCCGGGCCCGAATAAGCAACGCCGAGATGGGGATTCTGACGGATAATCGCGGCGGGACGCTGCGGGTCGAAGATTCTGTCGTAGAGGATATCGGCCACGACCGCGGAAATCAGCCGCTGCACCTGATCTATGCTGGTGTAATAGATCGTTTGGTCGTGCAACGGTCCATCCTCAGGCGGTCGCATTATCTGGGACATATTCTCAAGAGCCGCGCGAAAGCCACCGAAGTCCGCGACAGTTATCTGCTCGGACTGGGCAGCCGTAACTCGCGCGAAGCGGATTTTCCCTGTGGCGGCATGATCCTGTTCGACAGGGTGGTCGTTCACAAGGGGCCGAATTCAGACAACGCCGACAGTTTTTCGATGGCGACCGAGCCGCAAATTTGTGCGATCCATCGCCGGAACTCTTTCGTTTTTCAGAACGGCTGGATCGTATTCGACAGGCCGGACGGGATCCTCGGCACCTGGCACCTTGAAGCGCCGCTTAAGGCACGGTTTATCCGCACCCGCTTCGTTGGGCCGGTTTCGCTGAAAGATTTTCCGCTGGTTGAGGAACGGAATGTTCGCTTTGGATGTCGCCGGGCGGCGGGGCTGGCGCCCGGCCGGCTGCCGGCCATTGACGCGTTGACGCTGAAATAGCGCGACGGGATCAGTTCTGCCGAAGGAAAGATTTTCCCCTGTTCATGGCCGTCGCCTCGGTTTCGGACCGGAGAAAGCTTCTCTGGACGCCGCGCGCTGCAGCAAAGGCCGGTGCGGGCTGCAGGACACCGCCAGGTTCAGGATAGTCGTTGCCTGGAACTTCCGTCGCCTGCGCTTCTCCCGCGGCCGGTACCTTCAGTTTTTCGCCGATGATATGCCGATGGATGACGATAATTGCCAGCAGGCCGTAATACAGGTCGTAATGGGCCAGATTCTGGAAGGCTCCGCTGACAGCATAAACGGTTACGCTGCATTGCATCATCATCGCCAGCGTATAATCGCCCTGTAAATCCGGTCTGTCCTTGGTCTGATTCTTGATCCAGCCGCATGTGAAATAGGCGCACGTTCCGAGAGCAAGAAAGAGGAGCAGGCCGACATAGCCGTGATAGGCTAGGACCTCGAAATAGATGCTGTGGAAACTCTTGCGGAAAAAGTCCGGGCGCTGGTTTACATAGGCATAATCGTCGGTGTGGATATAAAACCCGCCGCCAAGAATTGGGCGACGATTCGCAATATCGATCGATACAGCCCAGATATCCAGCCGTCCGGTCGCGGAGCCGTCCTCTTCGTAACTACCGAGCGTGTTGATACGGTCATAATATTTTTGCGGCAGCGCAGCGGCTGCGATCGCGATTCCGAATACTCCCGCGAGGGCGATGAGGCCTTTCCGTTTCGATTTCCACCACATCACCATGCCGAGCGCTGACGTCAGACAGCCGCCCTGCCGTCGACGCGCGGGTCGGTCCCTCTGGAATTGAAGAAGGACCTGCGTCCGACAGCGCATCTGACAATCCGCAAACTGATAAAGGCGAGCAAAATTCGGCCCGAAGCGTT
>Ga0181579_10000369_pt1 | contig 35700 bp, 27 predicted proteins | sample 071ome_24_FD_132996 | JGI IMG/M metagenome (GOLD analysis project Ga0181579, IMG submission 132996) | Coastal salt marsh microbial communities from the Groves Creek Marsh, Skidaway Island, Georgia - 071402CT metaG (megahit assembly) | ecosystem: Environmental > Aquatic > Marine > Intertidal...
GCCTCGGCGTAGAACGTGACCTCTACCCCGCGCTGGCGCAGCGCGCTCAGCGTTGAACGGGCCAGCGGATTGCCCGAGAGCTCGACCCGGCGCAGCTGTGGCAGAGCCGTCAGAGGCGCGACGTCGCGCACGAGGTTGTTGTCCAGATTGAGCTGGCGCAGGCGGCGCAGCCCGCGCAGCGGACGCAGATCCGAGACGATATTGTCGCCCAAATCGAGAATCTCTAATCCCGTGAGCGCAGCGAGCGGTGTGAGGTCCGTTATGGCATTGTCCGATAGGATCAAGACGCGCAGCGACCGCAGGGCAGCGAGGTGCGCCACTCGAGTCAAACCGTTACCCGCCACATCGAGCGTATCCAGGAGCGCGAGAGGCGCCAGCGCGGCCATCGCTTCATCCCCCAAGCCGTTGTCGGCCAAGTGCAGACGACGCAGATTGGGCAATTGTTCGATGCCCGCTAGCTTCACGACGCCCCGCTGGGATAGATCTAGGCGCGCAACCGACTCCAGCACCTCGGACGATAGCGCACCGCGCTCCTGCTCCGCGTGTTGACGCACCGCGCGCTCTAAAGCAGCATCGGCAAAGAGCGTGTGGTCAAAGAGCACATCCTCCTCTGGACCGGGCTGCAGCGGCACGTCGCGCGCGGTGCAGCCGGCTAGAAGGATCGCGTATAGGAGTACCGTTTTCTTCATGCGCCCACCTGCGCTAGCGCTCAACTCCAGCATACACCGTGATAAAACCCCGCGTAGAAGTGCGCGGGCCTTCTACCTCAAAATCCTGCCGGCTCACTGAGAAGCCCAGCACGGTCGTCAGGCGATAGCCCTGATAGTCTGACACGTCGGTCATCTGAGCCAGCGCCGTCAGTTCAGTATAGCTGTCGTCGGCTCTGGGCGGCGTTGGATCCTGCATCTGCACAAACTTGTGGAACTCAAAGCCCGTTTCAAGGTACGTAGTGTACATAACGGGTAGGCGACCAATAATCATGCCAATCTGGCTCAGTTCGCGACGCGTAGCTTCGGTGGCATTAAACGAAGAGTAGCGCAGAAACTCGCTTTTCCAAGCGGGAATCAGCGTAAACCGTCCCGCGCTAATGCGATACTCGGCCTTGTTGATGATACCCAAAAAAGACGTCTGCTCGCTCATGTCGCGCAGATCGAGTTTTTTCGCACTGTCGAGCTGATGATACAGCTGCCAGCGCAGCATATTTTTCACCTTCAGGCCGGACGTCGGCTCGAGATCAATACCGAGCCACGAAGTGTTGACCAGCGTATTGCGCGCCGGCAGTGGGTCGCGCACAGGTCGCAGCTCTCCGCGCGAATTGGGTGGCTGCACCCACTGAATAAGATCGTCGCGGATCGTATCTTTCACCTTGCGCGCATCCTGAAAAACGCGCAGGCGTCCCCAAGAAAAGGTGTGATCGCCGTTCAGCATAAAATACGTCGCCAGGTTGCGTCGTTTGTCGGATATCTGGGCGATGCGCTGCTGTCCTAAGGTAATGCGCCAGTTGGGATGCAAATAGCGCCCCAGATATAGGTTGTACCCCTTCTGATCTCGGCGGTACGGCAAATCGGCCAACTCGTCATTTTCAAAGCGATCAATGGTTCCGTTGTGGTTCATATCAACGCCGTAAAGGAACTCCGGACGGTCGGTGTGAAAGCGGAGAAAGGGCTCCTCGTAGTCGGGAATACGGTTGGGGCTGTCGTTGTTATCGTTCTGGTTGAAATCGGAGATAAAGTCGTTGTTCTCATCCCACCCGGGAAAGATGCTGATATCGCCACTGGTAAAGCCGCGACGGCGCCAGTCGGGATCGCGGTCTTGGTCGTCGTTGTCGTCGACGTATTCATACAGCTTCAGGTTGTCTCGGTAATCGACAATGCCCGTTTCCTGCACGGTGCGAAACGACGTGGCGTATTCCGGATCGGTCTGAAATAGCTCCCCATAGGCAAAATAGGGGTGAGCCACGCGCGATACGTTGGCCATCCACGCCATAGACTTCTGACCGCTGGCGTAATGTTTTTCCAGACTTGGGTTGGGAAACTTACTCCAACGGTTGTTGACGTTGAGCTCAAAATAGCCGTCAAAGCCTTCCAAATCCGTAAGCTCTACTGTAAAACCGGCAATTTGGTTAGCCGTCGGCAGCCCGTAGTCGAAGACCAGAACGCGCTGATTGGAAGAATCACGGACGTTGCCGCGCGCGTTGGCCACGGGCACGAAAACCTGGCGCAAAAAGATGTCGGTCTGCAGATCAGAGCTCACTTCAATCGCGTAGTCGTTGGCCACGACGAGCTCTAGCTGGATCCGCTCAATTTCCGCGGGATCGGGGCCCGAGTACGTGCGATCCAACAAATCGTAGCGCAGCAGAATCTCTTCACTGCCATCGGCGGCCAAGAAGCCCTTGCGCTGAAAGCCCCCCTCAATAACGGCGCGATATCCGATCTCCGAACCGCGCGTCTGGTTGCCCTCGATATCCCACAGGAGGATATCGGCGTCAAAAAGGGCTCCACCACCAACTCCATCTTCGGGCGAGTCGTCTTTGATCTTAATCTCTATGAAGCTGAGGTTTTCCAGGTTCTGCGAGCCGGTTAGGCTACCCTTGAAAAAGTTGCCCGACAGCGCGTCGTTTTGCGTCTGCGAATGGTGCGAGTTGATAAAGGTGCCGCCCACTTTAACAAAATCTCCCACCTGCACCTCGACCCGACCGCCGACCAGATTGGTGTTGTCGGTGCGCGCGGCCGCCGTGATCTGACCCGGACTGGTCTGCGCTCCGTCCGGTTCGCTGATGCGCGAAAGCAGCATCGTACCCATGTACTTATCAGAGGCAAAGTCGAGCTGAATTCCGTTGAAACGCGGCTTGGAAAACGTCATCGGCGTCAGCGTTGTGCGAATCTGATTGCCGATCGTAATCGCGTAGTGATACTGCCCCTTATGGTCGGAGGCAATCACCACGTTGTTGAACCAAGATCCAAAGCGGCCGTCTTTAAACAGCGTCGAACCAAAGGGCTGCGGGTTCTCCTGGCGCCAGTCGAATATGAGCCAGCCGCGATTGAGGAAGTTGCCGAATAGATCGTAAAAGTAAAATCCCTCGATTGAGGTCGATACATAGCGCTGATAGGTCTCGCGAGCGTAGTTGGAATACTCCCACTGTTTCCACCCGTATTCCGAGTAGAGTTCCTGCGGTATAAACCATTTGCGCACCGTGGGATCGAGTGCGTCAAAGAGCACGCCGGGCCCGGTGGGATCAAAGGAGACCTTGCCTCCTCGCTTAACCGTCCCCAACCGCGAACCGTAGGTCTGTGCATCGACCGACGCGGTCGACAGCAACAGAGAGGCCACCATCCAAAAGACGACGATACATCGCCTGTCGCCCTGTTTACGGTCTCTTGCCAAAGAGTTATTCATCACCATGTTTACCTTTTGCACTGTGCTTCTGTCCCATCAAAATCAAACGAGGCTCCAGCAGAGGGCGTAGTGTCGCTGCGGGAGCAAAACCCCACCCTTTGCCAGTTGACCACAACACGTCTAGTGAGCAATTACAATGCTACCTGAGTGCACTTCTTCAAACGCATCTGACTCTACGCGCAGCACCCAGATGTATGAACCGGGCAAGAGCAGCGAACCGTCTCCTGTGCGTCCCTCCCACGAGAAATCCAAGGGACCGATGCCCAGATCTGCCGCGAAAGCCGTGTGCACCCGACGACCGGCCAGGTCGTAAATTTCAAAAGACACCGGTGCCGGCTCAGTGATCTGAAGCACGTTGAAAAAGACGTCCAGCCGGTCGTTTATTCCGTCGCCGTTGGGCGTTATAAAACGAGTACTGGTGCGAATCTCCCCGATCAGCTTGCCGATCTGAGGCTTGGGGATAGAGACGGCTAAGTCCGAGAGCGCGTCGTCATCTCCCGGCCCAAAATCAACGGCGTTGCCGCCGACTACGGCCTGCGGCACGCCCGCAGCCGCCCCGTTAAAAGCCCGGCTGCTAAACGTTGTTCCAAAGCGAAATATAGGTAAGTCAAACGTCAGTTCGAGCAGCGCCTGATCCTCGGTTATCAGCGGAAAGGAAAGGCCGAATCCCTCTTCGCTAACAAAGTCAATCGAGAACTCAATCTCTTCGCCGTTAAGCTTGACCTCGCGCACGTCCGTCGTCGCAACATTCGTGTCGACTTCGAGTCGATCAAAGCCATAAATCGGCAGCAAATTGCCCTCTGCATCTGCGGTGCGCTCAAGGCGCACCGCATAGCGAAAAGTCGCCGGTTCCTCGGCCTGCGTTAGACGCGGAAAAACCTCGCCGACAAGCCTGTCGGCCAGCGGCGGGCTGAGGTAATCAAACTCAAACTGATCGAGCGCGCGCGTGCGAAAGAGCTCCCCCTCAAACTGGAACTGGAACTGCGCGTAACGACGCGGAGAGGGCGCGGTGATCAAATCGCCGTTGGCCACCGGTCGCCAGGTGCTCCAATAGACGTCGTCTTCGCTTATGGGACCTCGATCAAACGGATCCAATGCGAAGTAGGCATCGGGACCAATATCGACCAATTCGCGCGTGGGATTCCCCCCGGCGTCCGTGCCGCGTTCGACTCGATTGTAGCGCAGCGGCGTTGGGTCGGTGCCCGTGCGCACGCGCGCACTCAGCGAAGAGAACTCGGCCTCTCCGAGCGCTTCTTCCACCCAGCGCACCGGACCGATCGTCGCCCGCTGTCCCAGGTCAATGATGTCTGTCAGATACGTGGCCCGCTGCAGATAACCCGTTCCGTAGACCTCGATTTCATCGATTTCAAAGGGCACATTGGCCAACGACTTGAGCCGCAAAATCCGCACGTACTGCGGCGGCACGGCGATGTCGACAATCGGTTCCTCGTTCTCCACATTGCGCTCGACGAGTATGTCGGGGGACGCGAGGCTCGTCCGTTCGGGGTTAATCCACAGTTCAAACGCCCGCAAAAAATCGTTTTGGAACGGATGCGTCGGCGTTGGCACCACCGTATTACGCGGATAGAAGCGCACGCGCTGCACGCCTATGGCTGTGCCAAAATCGAGAATAACGCGCACGTTGCGCGCGTTTACTTCCGGTTCGAAGGCCGTCGGTTTGCGCGTGAAGGCCACGGTCGGACTGCCGTTGACGGTGCCGCGCAGTTCCGCTTCAAAACCGCGTCCCACGTCGGGTGAAGTAATGGACGCACCGCGCTCCAGGACGCGCGAAGCGACGTTTTCTTGCTCTTCGAAAAAGAGCGGACTGATCCAACCAGACCGACGGTCAAATTCAATCGAGTTGTCCGGCGAATTTGTCGTATCGATCGAGACGCCGTTGCGCACTTTCGGATCAATACCCCTTCCACCAGATCGCCAGGGCGTAGACGGCGAACCCAGTATAAAGGTCCGCGCGCGCTGGGCCTCTACCCCCTCTACGACCAGCAACCACAGGAGCAAAAACCACGCGCTCCGCATACAGATTTTTATTCTCAATCCCCCCATTAGTCGCCCAGCCCCGCGTTCACAGAGAGAAAAAGCATGCTTGCTCGTTCGGTCGGACGCTCGGCAAAGTGCTGGCGCTCAACCTGCACGCCGAGGCGAGTGACGAGCTGATAGCCCTGATAGGCAACGCGATTCGTTAGCTGCGTGAGCAGCGTCCACGAACTAAAGTCTTCAGCTATCTCCTCACGTGCGCCGTCGAGCATCCAAAACCAGGACCGCTCCAGACCAATCTGCAGCTGACTGTCAAAGAGCTGACGACCATAGCGCGGGAAGTACGAAACGCCGGCCGATTCGGCAAAGAGCGGCTGAGTCCACAGCAGGAACAGCGTCTCTTCGAGGCTTTCGGCCTTATCCGAACGCGTGGTAAAGGGTCGATCGCGGCGATATTCGCTTTTCCAACGCGGCTCAAAGACGGCCAGACCAACGGGCACGCTCCACTCAGCTCTGCTGATGGCTCCCATAAAGCCGCTGCGCTGCCGGGCGGGAAAGCCAAATAAGTCGGTAGTCTCGTCGACGCGCTGGTGCACGTCTTCCCACTTGAAGCGATGGGACAGGCGGATATCGGGACCGAAGCGATGATTCAAGTCCGCGTACAGCACGCCTTTCCAGGTATCTTTGAAAGGGAGTTGGTCCAGCGTTTCACGCATGCGCCCGGGCGAGCCCAAGGGCTGAAACCACAGCCATAGATCGTCGGCGATATTGTCTTGGACCGATGCCCCGTGCACAAAGACGCGTAGGGCGCTGCCTCCCTGGAAGCGATAGCGCCACCCCAGCAGCCCATACCACGCTTGAGTACGCCCGTCTCCGGAAATCAAGCGCATATCCTGTCGTCCGAGCGTCAGCGAAAAACTGGGACCAATATTCGTTTTCACGTGGGCGTTGTATCCGCGGTGATCGGCCTTGTACGGATAGTCGGGCAGATCGTCGTTTTCAAATCGATCGATCGTCCCGTTGTGGTTCATATCGAGCCCAAAAAGATATTCCGGCCGGTCAGAGCGAAAGCGCAAAAAGGGCTCTTCGTAGTCGGGAAAGGCATTCCCATTCTGATTGTGATCGTTGATAAAATCGCCGTTCTCATCAAATCCGGGCCAGACGATATCGTTCCAGCTGCGCGAGCGCACGATATTGCCCGCGCGGCGCTCTAAATCGGGACGCTGCCACTCGGGCAACGCGTTAAAATCGTCGTCGTCATCAACAAATTCCACAATTTGCGGAATGGGATCTTTGTAGCGTATGCGTCCCTCTTTATCGACCAGCCAATGACGGGTTGTGTACTCGTCCTCGATGTTAAATCCCTCGAAAAACACCGCCCATGGATAGGCGTCCCAATCGGCCTGCACGTAGGATGCCGTGCCGTCCAGATGAAAGCGCTGGTGCGTTTTTTCAACGGAGTTGGGATAGGAGAAAAAGCGGCGATTGAGCACGGCCTCGCCGCGAATGGAAAGACCGTGCCAACCGTTGACTTCCCAGTTAGTGCCCAACAATTCGTTGGCAGTTGGAAGGCCATAGTCCACTTTGATGAATCCCGTATTGCTGTTGTCCTGCACGTTGCCGCGCGCGCGCCGCACCGGTAGAAAGATGATTTCCGGGTTAAACCGTTCGCCGTCCGTTTGCAGATTGGACGCCACTTCAATGCGATAGTCGTTGGCTACGGATAGCTCAAACGTAGCGCGCGTTATATCGGCCGACGTGATATCTTCATAGCGAAAGCGCGACAGGTCATACTCCAGCACAATGTTTTCCGCATCGCGCGCGACCAGGCGCCCCCCTTCGTTGCCACCGCCCTTAATCTTAGGCAGCAGGTCGACCTCGCGACCTCGATATACGTTGCCCTCCCGATCCTCGATAACGATCTCATAATCGGCGAGCACGGCCGCCGCATCTCCCTGCCCCGGCGAATCGTCGCGCACGCGCACCCACAGTTTGTCCAGCGTGCGATTTTGCTGGGTCGACAGCGTACCGCGCAGCGGATTGCCCTCGTTAAACTCGAGTTCGGTCTGTGCATTGTGCGCATTGACATAGCTGAGGCCGAGCTTGCTGTAGTCACCGAGCTGGATCTCTGCGTGTCCGGCCAGCATCTGCGTCACATCCGTGCGCTCTTCGCCGTCGGGCGCCGAAGGCCGAGATGCCAGCAGCGTCGCCATCAGCACATCGTTGGCGTAGTCCATGCGCACGCCGTTAAAACGCGGCTTGTACAGAGTGAGCGGGGTAAAGAAAGTGTAGATCTGATCGCCGATCATCAGACGGTAGTTACCACCCTCCCGACGATCGCCAGCGACTACGAGACGGCCAAAGAAACGCTGATAGGCGTTTCCCCCCGTATCCTTGTCGATTCGGCTACCGCGCGGAAGAGGTTGCTCTTGGCTCCAGTTGTACACCATCCACCCACGACCCAAATGCGTGCCAAACGTGTCGTAAAAATCACTGCCCTCAAGCAGGTTGTTTACGTAGCGCTCGTAGTACTGAACGGCGTAGCGCGTATCCGATTCGTACCACGGTTGCATATATGTTTCGGGCAGGTGGCGCAGACCGTACCACCGGTGCACTGCGGGATTGGCGTAATCGATTTCAAAGCGGTTACCGTGCGGATTTACCGTGGCAAGGCCCCAGCGGCGCGAATCTTCAAGTCGACCCTGCGCTGCGGCGCAAATAGGCAACAGCAGTAAGAGAAGTATGCGTATCATGTTCAGTACGCCACGTGGAGCAGTCGCGCAGTCGACGTGCCTGCAGCGTCGCTGTCCGTCGCTATGTTGATGCGCATAACGTATAGGCCCGGGGGTACGATACGCGCCTCATCATCGCGCCCGTCCCAGGTAAAAACGTGCTCTCCGCTGGGAAACGAACGCTGCACGCTCAGATCGCGCACGCGCCGTCCGGACAGGTCAAAGACTTCCACTCCCAGCGTCTTTTCGCGCTCCAGATGGTAGATGCTAATGCGTATTTCGACGCGATCGTTAATCCCATCGCCGTTGGGCGTAATTGCACGGGGCTCTATCTGCACGTCTTCGAGCAGCGAGTTTTCCGTGAGCCGCGACACGACGGACAGGCTTTGCGTGGCAACGACCTGCGTGGCGTCGCCGCCAACTACTTCCTGTAGCAGGTCGGGCTGCTCTGAGCTCTGTAGCTGCACGCTAAAAACCGTGCTCTGCAAGAAAACGCGCGTGCGAAAGCGGAAGGCGTACACCCCGTTGCCGCCCGTGACCGGAGTCGGAAAGCGCACGGCAACGGCGCCCTCTTCACCGCGCGACACCTCGAGCTGTCCGCCGGGCCACAGGCGCGAGCCGGCACCAAAGCGCAGCGCATCGTCATTTCCCACCTGCACCTCGATAAGTTCCAACGGCTCAGAGGACGTAGAGCGCAGGGTAATCTGATCAAAGCCGGGATTATCGAGACCAAACACGGGACGCACGTAGAGCACAAACTCTTGCTCAACGCCGGGCTCGATGCCGCCCGTGGGATAGATCTCACCAAAGGCAGTATCGACCAGCGGAGGCACAAAGTGCAGCCGCAGCGAGCGCAGCCATGCGCGCTGCAGCGGCTCGCGCGAGAGTAGTCGCATCTGCACTTTGACCAGCGGACGCGGCGCCGGCGACTTGAAGGATGCACCCGACTCCGTATAGGGCTGACTCCAGTTGCTCCAGTCGGGACCGGTAATCTCCTCAAACACGGGCGGCGGACGCGGCGTCTGCTCCGTGTCCGGAAGGCGTCTCCACAGATCCTCCGAAATCTCGCGCCCGTTCATAGTGAAGTAGTGGGGTTCCAGCGTGACCTTCTCGCCCGTTCGCGTGCGCACCTCAATGCGCGTATTCGGAGGCGCTTCTCCCTCCCACGTCACGTGACTAAAGAGACGGGGACGATCCAGCTGAATAAAGGGCGACTCCATAGTGATCTCAGAAACGTAGCCCTCGCCGTATGCTTGAATCTCGCTGATGCGTCCCTTTTCAAAGTTGGATCCGCTAAACTCTAGCTGGCGAAACTCAATATAGCGCACCTCTTTCCGCGGAAAGGCTTCTTCGACGTGCAGGAGGCGCTCGAGGTTGCGGCGTTCGTCGAACGTGGTCCAAACAAAGTTTCCGTTGGCGTCTACAGAACCGTCGGAGATGCGCATTTGGTATGCAAAGGGGGGGCGGTCGGGACTGAGCAACTTGATGCGATCCAACCAGTATTTCGCACCCAGATCGATTTCCACCTGGTTCTCATCCTGCACCGCATCGTAAAAGAGCATGTCTTTGTTCGTGGCAAAGAGACCGTCCGTGAAGGTGCGAAAGAGGAGGAAGTCGTACTGGCCAATTGACAGCGCCTCGCGCTCGCGCTCGGCCTGCGTAATGGCAATGATATTCTCGCCCAGCGCAAACACCTCGACCTCGCTCAGGCGCGGTCGCTCGCGTCGGTGGTAGCGAATAGGACCGCGCTCCTCTTCGACCAAGTCGGCATACGTATTCTGGCTGACGGCGATCAGGCGACCGCTCGACGTCTGCAGGAAGTAGTCGACGTCGCCGCGATCCTCTTCAGCGAGCAGGGCATATTCTTCGGAGGAAACCTCTTCTGCGCGCCCGCCCGCCGTAGAGAGCACGTCGATGCGCACCTTCTGCACGATGGCCCCCTCAATGCCCTCGGCCACCTTGCGCTGCGGCGTCAGTTCAAAGGTGAATTCGCGCTGGCCCGATAGATTGCGCACGAGTCCCACGCGCGAGAAGATCTCGCCGGCCCGACCCGAGGCTACTAAGCCATCTGACGTCAGGACGCGAAACTGGCGAAAAGGGTCCCCCTCTCCTTCGTCTGCAAAGCGAATAACGATTCGATTGACAATGAGCGTGCGCTGTAAATCGAGTTCAAACGTCCACGTAGAGATATCGTCCAGACCGCTGGGCTCCCAGTGCGTGGTCGGATCGCCATCTACCGCCAGCATCGCATTTTCTGGATTGCTGTCGGCAACCGCCAGCGCGACAACGGAGTCGTCTTCGGCGCTGTAGACGGCGTTGACGTTGCCGCGCAGCAAGCGCGGTATCACCGTTCCATCATCGCGAATAATCCGAGCCCCCGTAGGTGCTTCCCACACGGCCCAGTCCTCCGGCGCCTCAATCAGGATGCGGTCTTCCAATACCTCGTATCCCACCGGCCCCTCTTCTTCTTCCTGCGCGAAGAGAAGCGGCGTATACAGCACGAGCAGCGCGTATGTGAGTAACTGGATCAATGATTAGAGCCCATATAATGAGTGAATCAATAGATAAAAAAGCATACGAGGTGAACCCGTGCAACAGGATACATGCGCAGTAAAAACCCGCAGTATTCCTTGGAATTATCCCTCGTTACAGAACATACGGTCTTCGACCCGAGCGCGCGCGAAACGGTGCGCGTTGACACGGTGCCCCCTAGGCGCTACCTTGCCGAGCAAGAGGGCTCGGCGGCGGCTACACGGCGCGCATTTTAGACGATCCGTGTGCGCCAGCGGACGACCCACTTCGCATTCTAACCACACCGCAAAACGGCCCTATGAACAATAGCACACCGCCCGGCGCGCTGCCGGAGGAATTTGCCCAAAGACTGCAACAGATCATATCCAGCGAGCGCTTTGCGGACTGCTGGACGAGCTTTACGCGCCCCATGGCAACCTCGTTCCGCATCAATTCGCTCAGAGGACGGACAGAAGACGTAGCCGCCGAACTGACTCAAGCTGGGTTTGACCTGCTGCCGCTAGCTTGGAATGCCGACGCTTTTAGCGTGCCCGACGATCAGCGACGCGCGCTGACGGAGAGCGCCGCCTGCGCAGAGGGGCGCATCTACATTCAGAACCCATCCAGCATGATTCCCCCCCTCGCACTCGACCCGCAGCCCGGCGAAGAGGTGCTCGACCTAGCAGCGGCCCCCGGCGGCAAGACGCTACACATGGCAGCGCTGATGGAAAACAGGGGGCGGATCGGCGCCGTAGAGGTCGTGCGCAACCGCTTTTTCCGCCTGCGCAGCACGCTAGAGCGCGGCAATGCCCAGATCGTGCAGACGTATATGAAAGACGGAACACGCGTATGGCGACAGTGCTCCGAGCGTTTTGATCGCGTCCTTCTAGATGCCCCCTGCTCGGGCGAGGGCCTCTTCCAGATAGACCAGCCGCAGAGCTTTGCCTACTGGGGTAAAAAGAAAAGGGCCGAAATGGTGCGAAAACAGCGCAGACTGCTCTACTCCGCCGTCCGATCGCTCAAGCCCGGTGGCACCCTGGTCTATTCGACCTGTACGTTTGCTCCAGAGGAAAATGAAGCCGTTGTCCAGCACGCGTTGGAGCAGTTTGGCGACGCACTCGCAGTGAGAGACATTGAGCTCCATTTAGACGCGATGCAGCCGGGTCTATCTGAGTGGCAGGGGGCGGCATTCTGTCCGCCGCTACGCGCAGCTCGGCGCATTGTTCCCGACGGCGTCATGGAGGGCTTCTTTATATGCAAGCTTTACAAGAGAGAATCGACTCGAGACATGTAAAAAGCGGCACGAGGCCGGCCGATAGCACCTACTCGCGCACGATACCATCCCACGTACAGCCGGCATAGAGCGTCCGCCCCGACGCCGGTTCAAAAAAGCGATTACCAAAGGCGTTGGGCACGATCGAGCCGCTATACCGCTGGTCCAATATGTTGTCGAGACCTGCAAAAACGGTCCAGCCGGAACGCTTCCAGCCCAGGCGCCCATCCACGCGCACATAGCCACCGTTGATAAAGTCTGCGCGCACCCCATCGCCGCCGGGCGACGGGCCGTTGTAATCATTGGCGAAGTAATCCGAGACGGCCTCAACGTCGATGCCGACAAACGCAGAGCGAAATGGATAGGTGCGCACGGAGGCAAACGTCCGATGAGCCGGCAGTCCGGGCACCTCATTGTCGGCTAACTGCACGCCGTCAACTACGTAGTCGACGAAGGTGAACTGGCTATATGTATACGCCAGCTGCACGTCGATTCGAGCGGATGGATGGACGCTGAGCGCCAGCTCTAGACCGCGATTGCGCGCTCGCCCAGCATTGCGATAGTACGTCTCCTCGCTCGCGCTGCTCTCGGACTGGAACGGCAGTAGCATATCTCTTATCTCAAGCTGATAGATGCTCATTTCACCCTCTGCAGGCCAGCGCGGATGACGCGCGCGCAGGCCCCCTTCCACACTGCGAATGCGTTCGGGGTCGAGCGCGGGGTTAAACCCACCCAATCCATCGGCGCGGTTGCTCAGCTCGTTCGTGGTGGGCGTTTGAAAGGCCGTGGCCCAATTTGCATAGAGAGCCAGCAGCGGATGGGGACGGAAGTTCATTCCCATAAATGGACTAAATTCTCCCAGCGACCGCGCTCCCGAATCGTCGCCGTCCTGGATATGGCGGTCGTCTGCGGCCAGACGGTAGCGATCGTAGCGTCCGCTCACGCTGAGCGTCCAACGACGGCTCAGCGGCACGTCGAGCGAGAGAAAGGGACCTGTGCTGCGCACCGTTTCGCGCTGGTCGAGCCGGCGTTCCCCGTACTGAACCCGATCGAATATGCGCGCATCGTCCAGCTGGCCCACATCGTCCTGGGGCAGTCCACCGTTGCCAAATTCGTCGCGCTGGTCGCGCTGCCAGTCAGCGTCTATCCCTCCCGTATAGCGCAGTGTGCGCCAGCGGCCGCTGCGCACGTAGCGCACTCCGCCACCGCTGCGATCGAGCTCAACAATGCGACCTGGGATGGGATTTTTCAGGGATCGACGAATGCCGTATAGGACCAGCTGAGACACGTCTTGCGCCCCGTGCTGGTAGCGCAGCGATAGGCCACCCTGCGTTTGGCGCACCTTTTTCGAAGCACCCTGCCGCACGACAAAAGAACGAGCACTGCGTGGCGCGGCCTCTGCCGTAGCGCGATCCAGCGAACTGGGATTGAACAGATAGGGCGCGTCGTGTGCGTTGAGCAAAAAGCTCAGTTCAGCTTTTTCTCCTATACGCCGATGGATCAATGCGTTTAGTCCGCGCATTTTTGCGTAGGCGTGATCGCGGTAGCCGTCGCTCTGGACTTGGTGCACGCCGACGGCGTAGCGATGTGCCGCGCCGCGACCGGACGCCTGCAGCTGCACGCGCCTAAATCCGTCACTTCCCACGAGCAGTCGCGGCGCCAGGCGGAGTCCAGCATCGGCGGGCTGACGCGTTCGGATCGACAGAACGCCCCCACCGGCATTGCCGTAAAGCGCCGAGCTGGGCCCGCGCAGGATTTCGATGCGGCCGACCGAACCTAGGTCCAAATTGTTCAGCTGCGTCTGTCCATCGGCCGTCGTCAGCGGTATGCCGTCGAGCACGACCTTCAAACCGCGCACGCCAAAGGCCGACCGCACGCCCAGACCACGCACGCTCAGGCGATCTCCCTGCGAGAGGTTATGGCGATTGTCGACGGATATACCGGGCACCACGCGCAGCATTTCTTCTAATGATACAGCCGGTCGCGGTGCGCCCAGCGTATCTGCATCGACCACGCTCAGCGCATAGGGCAATCCGGCCGCCGGCTGCGCGCTGCGCGTGGCGCTAACGACGGTAGTAGGAAACGCATAGCGAATGGAGTCTGGCTGTGCCGTGGCGGATATCGCCCAGAGAGAGGCAACCGCAACTAAATAGAGATTGAGCATAATAATACGTATCTGAGCTGGTATGATGTGTCTGTGAATAGGGTCCGTCTCACAGCGCGGCGTCGGTGTTCTAATGGCCGTTTGTAGGCGGACTCGTCTCGATTAGCGCTTCGCGCAGGAGCTGGGCATTGGCCACGAGTAGGGTGAGTACTCCGATGCCCGTGCAGAGCGAAAGCACTGAGGTATACGTATATTGGGCCGATCGAATAGTCAGCGCCAAACCAACGGAACCTACAAAAATTGCCATGCTCGCATAGAGCCACGTTACGGCGCTGCGACACAGCGCAATACGGCGACTCTGAACGGGGTCTGACGCAGCCGCATCGGCGCTCAGCGCGCGATAGCGGCGCTGCGTAGACAGGGCCAATACGGCGACTGCAGCGGTCAGTAGAAGAGGTACTATCCAGAGCGTTGCTTCTTGCATACACAGAACATGCACAGCGAGTATGACCTGCGCAAACAGAAGGGGAACGATAGAATGATCAGCGACCTACGTGCCGCACTGCAAGGCACCCTCATATGCGGACTCCTAATGATGGGATGCGGCTTGGTCGGAGATACAACTGGCCCCCGCGACGTCGAGCGCACTAGCGAAGTCGTATTTCAGACGGTGGCGGATGGACTGGCCGGCTACGTGGCGATAGACAGTCTTGAGTGGGTGCCTTTTCTGCCCCTACCCCTATCAAATGGCACCTTTGAAATAGCCGGTGGCTTTGCCGCCGTCTTTCGCAACAGTGGACCAGATTCCGTTGGGGTGCGCTACGACCTGCGCTTCTTTGACGATGAAGAGACTCTCGTCGACGCGTTTATTCCCTTCGGCCAGCCGGTCGTGCTCGCGTCTGGGCAGCGCCGCGTCGTGCAGGGCGAGTTTATCTTGCGCACGGGCGACCTTTACCAAACGGAACACCTGGCGCACATGCAGCTAGTGGCTCGGGTACGCAATCCCGAAGAATAAACCATCTCTCCACCAGCTGCTGGGCCGTTTAATTAGGCTGCATGCAGGCGAAAAAGGGGCTCGGCTGCTTCCGAACGCTGGCGCAGCAGGGCGATCTCGTCGTCGCTTACCGGACGAAACTCTGCGGCAATATCGAGCGCCATATCAAAAAACTTGGCATCCCCCGGTGGGATAGCGGCCGTAATCGGCTGCGACAGCGTGAACCGCAGCGCCAAGTCAGCCAGTTCGCGATCTTCGATCGGATGGTACCAGCACTTGGCGTATTTCTTCTCCTCCCCCTGAGCAATCTTTCCGTACGCCAGCGCCTTGAGAGCCAGCCTAGCTGCGCCTGTCTCCTCGGCCTTTGCCACGACTTCTGGCCCAAAATTGGCCTGAAAATAGTGCGTCCAGTTGATCGGAAAGAGCACGGAGTCAAAGGCGAAGTAATCGAGCAGTTGAACGGCAATCTCCGAAGAATGTGCAGAAAAGCCGATGTGGCGAATCAATCCCTTCTCACGCGCTTCTATCAGGAAGGGCAACGCTCCATCAGACGCCGTAGCCGCGTCGAAATCCTCCTGCGTAGTCATGGCGTGTAGCTGATACAGATCAAAGTGTTCGCTGCGCATATTATTCAGCGACTGCAGCATCTCTCGCTCCGCCCCCTGACGGCTGCGCTCGGTCGTCTTGCAGGCCAAGAACACGTCATTGCGATAGGGCTCCAGCGCCGGACCTAGACATTCTTCGGCATTGCCATAGGAAGGCGCTACGTCAAAGTAGTTGATGCCGTGGTCAACGGCGCGCGCTACGAGACGACTCGCCTCAGACGCTTCGGTATCGGTAACGAGAATAGCGCCAAAGCCAATGATAGAAAGATCGATTCCCGTACGGCCGTAGGGACGTTTTTGCATGCGAAAACTCCTATTGTGGTGTGATGCCAGAATATATTGATTAGCGCAGTGCCTTCCAACAGGCACGTATACTGAAAGGCACACGGAATTGTGGAGAGATACTACATGAGCGAACAGGTGGGAGCAATCATTGAAGCGGGGTTGGACGACTGGCAAATCGTGCAGCAAGACGAGCAAGGGGTGGGCACCGTCGACTTGAAAGGCCGCTGGGTCGGCGCGCCGGATTGTGAAGTCGAGATCCGCGTCGCCGCGGCCGATACCGGCGTATCGGTCGTCGACTGGCGAGCTGCAGACGTGCACAAAAATGGAACGTGGACGGCTGCACTGAGCGTGCCGGCCGGCGGACTCTATCGATTGGAAACGCGCCTGCGCGCGCCGGCTAACGCCGCGGGTGAGTGGTCGCCGCGGGGCGACATGCGCCACTTCTGGGGCGTGGGCGACCTCTGGGTCATAGCCGGGCAGAGCAATTCAGCTGGCTACGGACGCGGCCCCTACGAAGATCCGCCCGAAATAGGCGTGCACCTCTTTCGCAACAGCGAAACGTGGGCCCTGGCGAGTCACCCCATGAACGAGTCGACGCAGACACAGCACCCAGTCAACCGCGAAGGGGGCAATCCCGGTCACTCCCCCTATCTGCAGTTTGGCCGCCTGCTGCAGCGCGCTCTTCACTATCCAATAGGACTGGTGCAAACGTCGCTAGGCGGCTCGCCGCTGGCCCGCTGGAATCCGCGCGAAGAGGGCCCGGCCGATCTCTTCGACAATATGGTGCAGTGCGTGCAAAAAGTAGGGGGCGCACGCGGCGTGCTCTGGTATCAGGGCGAAACCGATGCGGGCAACCAAGCCGATGCCGACACCTATGCCGAACGCTTTGGAGACGCGGTGGCCGCCTGGCGGGAGGCGCTCAGCGATGCGCACCTCCCCGTGCTGACCGTGCAGCTCAACCGAGTCTACGGACGAGATGAGACCAGCCCAAACGCCTGGTGGACACAGGTGCGTCAGGCGCAGCGCAGGGTCGCACAAACCACGGATAACGTCGCGGTAGTCCCCACTCTAGACCTACCGCTATCCGATGGAATTCACACCAGTCCCGCCGGCAATATGCTGCTGGGCGAGCGTCTGGCGCGCGCGGCATTGGACGCGGTTTACAGCTGTGGGCCCGATCACCGCGCACCGGATATCGAACGCGCAGAGCGCACGGAAGACGGACGCATCGTCCTGCACTTTGCCAACGTGCAAAGCCGAATGGATTCCATTGATGAAAACGCCAACTGTTTTCGCGTGGAGGACGACGAGGGCGAAGTGGGCGTGAAAGCCGTCCACAGACCCATGGACGCCACCTTAGCGCTCGTATTGAGCAGACCGCTGGTCGGCGGCGCGCGCGTGCACGGAGCCTGGGGCACCAACCCAGAAACGGCGCCCATGGACATGGAACGCTTTATACCCATGCTGGGATTTTACGGCGTGGAAGTGCAGTAGAGCACTCTATCTAACGAAGGCAGGTTTCCATGTTCTTTACGCTCTTGGCGACGACCTTTGCCCTGGCCTCGCTCGTGTCTTTTCTAGCCGTGCGCTTTTTCGATCGGCCTATAGGCGCCATTTTTGAGCGCATTATTGGCGACGAAATAAGTTCGGCATGGCATCGCTACGTAAAGTTTGCCGCCTACGTCGTCGGCGTATCAGGCGGCGTGCGTATATACAATCTGGAGCGCTATATCAGCGCGTCCGACCTGCATCCTGAAGAGCAGAAAGTCCTCGAACTGACGAGCGAGCGCTGGGTCTTAGAGCTCTATCGCACGATCATAGAAACGCTGCAGAGTATTGCCTGGATGCTGCTGATCGTATTCGTCGCGACGCTGATTGCCTATGTCCTCGTGCGCAGAAGCCACTAGAGCGGTTTTGGGTAGGTGCGCTGCCAGCCGCTGCGCCCAAAATCGACGTCGCCCGACAGGTCGACATCATAGACCAGTTTGTCGTGGTGCGAGGCCATCGTCGATCGCATAATCTCTTCGGTTAGGGCTCGATCCAGCCGCAGATACGTATCGCCGCACGCGCCGTCGTTGAGCAGGTTTCGCTCTTCGGTCGGGTCTTCTAGCAAATCGAAGAGCATGTGTTCTCCGGTGCTGTATTTGCACAACTTCCAGCGGCCGTCAAAGCACATCCAGCCGCCGCCCATCATTCCGTATAGATAGTCGCGACGGGCGCGCGGCAGGCCTAGCTCAGGCAGCGGCATAAAGTCCATGTAGTCGGGTACGTCCGCACCCGCGAGCGCCAGCATCGTAGGCGTTACGTCTGCCAGCGCGACGAGCTCCCTATTAGACTGGCCCTGCGGCCCGCCGGGCATCCGAGCAATCAGCGGCACGTGACAGCTCGCTTCGAAAAACTGGCCTTTGCCGATCAGGCCGTGATCGCCCAGATAGTCCCCGTGATCGGACGAAAACAGGATCACCGTATTGTCCAGCTGACCGCTGTCGCGCAGCGCCTGTAAAATACGTCCGGTGATATCGTCAATCTGCTTGACCAGCGCAGCGTAGTGCGCGCGAATCTTCTTTTTGTGGTCCTCTGTAAACTCGCTGTAGTCTACTCCGTTCCACGGCCGCTTATTACCCGCAATATTTTGCTGACGCAGCAAGGGATGTGCTCCTGCAACCTCTGGAATCGAATCGGGCATATCCTCAGGCCGATAGCGGTCGGCGTATTCTGGCGAAGGATCGTACGGACAGTGTGGTCCGGGAAAGCCAACCATCATGGCGAAAGGGCGCTCATCGCTGTAGGTGCGGATATATTCAGCGGCCGCATCGCCCACAAAATAGTCCCAAGAATCTTTAAACGCGTGCTGGTGAACAATTGCACCGCGGTTTTCTAGATAGCCCTCGTGTTCATTGCCGTGCAGCTTGTGCAACCCTCGCTCAGCCAGATAGTCCGCGTAGTCATCCTGGATGTGCAGCCAGCGCTTGTCCTCGCAGATCACGCGATCGTCAAAGCCCATACTCGCATCCCAGGGATAGAAGTGCATCTTGCCGATGGCGGCGCTGCGATAGCCGACGCGAGCGATCTGTTCCGGCCATGTTTGGAGGCCGCAGTCGGCGTAGTCGGGACGCAGAAACTGCCCGTTGCCCAGCACGCCCGTGCGAATAGAATTGAGCCCCGTAAGCAGGTTGTGGCGCGCCGCCACGCAGACGGGCGACGTGCTGTAGGCGCAGTCGTAGCGAAGGCCCTCAGCCGCCAGAGAATCGATATGCGGCGTGTCGATAAAAGATGCGCCGTAGCAGGAGAGAAAATCGTGGCGCAGCTGATCGGGCATGAGAAAGAGAAGGTTCGGCTTGGACATAAACACCTCATTCGCAGATATAAACAACCCTAAACACGTAGTTTGCGTTGGAAATCCTTGCTCGGGGTCGTAAACGCTTACAGTCCCCGAACGCGCCTCAATTAGCATACTACATAGCCGACACCCACACCAGCACAGCGGACCATTGACTCAATTGTCCCAGCGCGATTCGACGCGTACATTTCACGCATGCGCACACTAAAAACTCACGCTCTCTTACCCTGTTCTCTGCTGCTCTGTCTCTTGCTGAGCTGTGCCGAGGAGTCGCCAGAGAACGTTTCAACCGATATCATCCCCACGCGCACCGATCGCCCCCGCCCATCCGTAGAAGACGTGCGCCCCTTTGTCGATTTAGGTGGACGTTTTTCTCTGGTAGACCAACGGGGTGAGGAAGTTATCCTGGGAGCATCTCAGCAGCGCGTCTCCCTGCTCTTTTTCGGCTACACCTACTGTCCCGACTTTTGTCCGACCACCCTGTCTCGTCTCGTGCACGTCAAAGAAAGGCTGGGTGCCGATGCCGATAGCGTCGATATCGCCTTTGTCAGCGTCGATCCCCAGCGCGACACGCCCGACGTCTTGGCATCCTACTTGGCCTACTTTCCCATACGGGTGCATGGCCTGACCGGTCCGCGCGCTGCCATAGATCAGATAACGGCATCCTATCAGGCGGAATACGCGTTGGGCGAACCCAACGAGCGAGGCGATTATACCGTTGATCACAGCACGTCGATATACCTATTAGACACCTTCGGCCGCGTGCGCCACGTATTTAACCACGACGCCACGCCCGACGAGATTGTCGACGTCCTGCACCTGCTGTGGCAGAGTCCGATCAGCCAATTGGAGCGCTCAGTAGAGGACGATCCGCTGCTGGCAGCGCGCGATTTGGGCACCTACGGATGTGCCCTGCTTGGCGCAGATACCGCCGATGACTATCGCATTTGGAGCAGACGTGCAGCCCGTGAGACTTCATCGCAGCACGACCCGTCGCTGCAGCCAACCTATGAATACGGTTTAGATCGCTAAGGAGAGACCATGGCCGAAATCGATGCCTATCCCGAACTCGCGCGCGACTTGCGCTTTTTTCCCGTTCAAAACGACGCGCCCACGACGCTGACGCCGGCCCAGATTGAACAGTTTAACGCCCGCGGCTATATCGCTCCCCTAGACGTCTACTCGCCCGAAGAAATGAGCGTCCATCGGGCAGCGTTTGACAAGCTGATGGAGGAAGCCAGAAACGGCGGCGGAAACGGCTATTCGATCAACGGCTGGCATAGGACACACGCCGTCGTCCACGACATGGTAACTGAGGCGCGCATCCTGGACTACCTGCAGGATCTACTGGGCGAGGACCTAGTCTGTTGGGGAACGCACTACTTTTGCAAAATGCCGGGCGACGGCAAGAGGGTGAGCTGGCACCAAGACGCTTCCTATTGGCCCCTGACGCCGAGTAAAACAGTCACCGTCTGGCTAGCAATCGACGATGCCGATGCGGAAAACGGGGCCATGCAGATCGTGCCGGGATCGCATCTACACGGGCAAATTGCCTTTGAGCAAAGTCGCGCCGAAGAGAACAACGTGCTCAATCAAACGGTCGTCGACCCACTCGACTACGGAGAAGAGCCCGTGCTCCTAGCCCTGCGCGCAGGACAGATGTCTCTACACACCGACCTGCTCCTGCACGGCTCAGAGCCCAACGCGTCTAGTCGGCGGCGCTGCGGTTTGACCCTGCGCTTTGTTCCGGCAGAAGTGCGAGCACTTAACGGATGGAATGGGAACGCCGTCGTCTGTCGCGGCATCGATGCAGAAGGACACTGGCAGCACTGTCCGCGGCCGCAGAGCTAGTTTTATTCAGCGGACTCTTTTTTTCGCAGGAAACGACCCCACTGGGCGTCGTAGGGATGCACGGTGTCGACCGGCGCATCGCGAAAGAGCGGTCGGTCTTCGTTGTACCAGCGAAAGAGGCCTCCGCGCAGGTTGGAAACCGAACGCGCCCCCCTCTCTTGGGCCGCGCGGATGACGCGTTGAACAACGTCCGAAGAGCGATAACCCACCGAGCAATAGAAAATCAGATCCCGGCCCGACAGTCCCTTCCCATAAGCCGCAATAAACTCTTCAACGCCCAGATCGGGATCAATGCGGATAGCATCGCGCAGGCGGCTGACGTCGTATTCCTCAACCGGCCGCGTATCAAACACCAGCAGCGTTGAATCGCCGCGCGCCATGCGCACCGCGAGGCTGTCGCCGGTGATTTGCGGCACTGGATACTTCAGCGCAATGGCCTTTTCCAAGGCCCACATAGCCGGCTGAGCGCGCGCGCTGACCGGCAGCAGCGCCAGCAGTAAAAGCCAGTTCATGCTATTTCCAAAATGGATACAGGAAGCGGCGCAGCAGACCGCGCGGAAAGTGCCGCTGGTCGGCAAATCCCAACCGAGTCGGCCTTTCGCGATCGGCGGGCAAATACGCCGTGCCAAACACCCAGTCCCACAGGCTAAAAATCACGGCAAAGTTCTGTCCGTGACGACCGTGCAGCTCGACGTCGTGGTGCCAGACGTGCATCCTCGAAGAGTTGAGCACGTAGCGCAAGGGGCCCCAGTCAATACGCACGTTGGCGTGGTTTAGGTGACCTATTAAGGTGCCGACGATAGCCACCCAAAGCACAACGCGCCCATCGACGCCCAGCGCAATAAGCGGGAAATACGTCAGCCCCTGATACAGGGCAATCTCCATCCAGTGGAAGCGAAAGTTACCGATCCAATCGAGCTCTTCGATACTGTGATGCAGCTTGTGAAACTGCCATAGAGCAGGCACGGCGTGTAGCAGGTTGTGTATCAGCCACTCTAGCAGATCCTTGGCCACGATAAAGACGACAAACTGAACCCACAGGGGCTCTCCGAGCAGACCCTGCAGCGCAGTCGGCCAAGTAAACGGCCAACCGCCGACGGCCCGCTCGACCCAGCCCAACGACCAGGCCGCTATACTCGCCACGAGAATACCGGCGTAGTGTCCGTTAAAGACCAGCCAAAATAGATCTTGCCCAATGCCGACGCGCAGCGCCTTCTGCTCGCGCCGCCACGGGGCGATACGCTCGATACAAAAGCACAGCAGCGAGACCAGGACGAGCCAGAAAAAGTAGTTTCGCGTGTCCCAAAGCACGCTGAGCATAGCCGTTTTTCCAATCCGATGAGTTAGAAGCAATTTACGCTTTAGAACATAACGCTTTTCCCACCGATTTGAATCCCCATCTAATTTTGTTCACTTGCCCGAATATGCGTATTAATTACCACATGACCTTTTCCCGAGGGCGCATTGTGCACGGAGCGTTGTACATCGCATGGCTATGCCTGGCCGCCTGTTCGGACAGGAGGGGCACGGAACCCTCTTCTCCCATGCTCGAAGAAACGGCCGAATACTGGTCCAACGGCTATCTGCGCAGCGTGTATCAGCACTATACCAACGCCCGGGGACACACCGTTCTACACGGCTCGTATCGAACCTATTCCGAGCGCGCGCAAAACCTGCTGTGGAGCGAACGCACGTTTTTCAACGGTCAGGTCATCGCGCTGCGCTATGAGCGCTGCGGTCCGGCAGAAGATCTCCCGATCGCCAACGGAGACTTTGAGCTGGGCGACTTTACCGCATGGCGTCTTGAAGGCGCAAGGCCGACGTCGATTCAGCTGGTGCCCAGCGACAATCCGCAGCGCGGCCTGCACTCGGCCAAGCTAACGCTCCACCCCGGCGATATCGTGCGCAACGGCAACCGCGTCGAGCTCGTGCGAGCCGACTCAGGCCGCTACCAACGGACGCATATCTACGGTTGGAGTTTCAAAATCCCGATCGACTACGTGGAAGAGTCCTACTGGCAGGCCCTGTGCCAGTTTCACAGCCAGCCCGATTTTGCCGCCGGCGAAGACTGGAACACCTACCCCGAGCACAAGCCCCCCATCTCTATACTGTATGGGCAGGACCGCTGCCGCCTGATCTACCACGACGCCGAGCAAGTGCAGCATGAGATCGGCGCCTTTCCCATTCAGAAAGGCGCGTGGTCCAGCGTATTTTTTCAGATTGGATGGTCGATGAATGGAGACGGCTATATCGAGATGTATGCAGACGGGCAGCCCGTAACGGCCTTTAACGGCACGGACTACAAATCCTACGGATCCAACATGTACAACGAGACGGGCAACTACCTAAAAATAGGCCTCTACCGCGACAAACGAGCAGAGGCCATCAATTCGGTTTACGTCGACAACGCCTATATCGAGGCGTGTCCCTAAAACGGCCGCCCGTTAGTCGACGTGTACGTAGCGGTCACCGCTGTGCGCTTCGACGACGCCAATGCGACGCGCCCATTCTACGCCGCGTGCGTGCAGCGCGTCCAGCGCATCAACCGCTTCGGCTTCGGGCACGGCAACGAGTAAGCCACCGCTGGTCTGCGGATCGACAAATAACTCGCGCTGCGCCGCACTCACTCCGCTGGCAAAGTCCGCATGCCCTTCTATCATTCCTCGATTGGCTCCGTTGACGCCCGTGCTAACGCCGCGCTCGTACATGGCCAAGGCCTCGGGCAGCGTTGGCACATCCGCGGCTACTAGGCGCAGGTTCACATCGGAACCGCGCGCCATTTCACAGGCGTGGCCGGCCAAACCAAACCCCGTCACATCCGTCGCTGCGTGTACGCTAAAATCCTGCAGCACTTCACAGGCCGTCTTGTTCAGTTCGACGAGCACGTCGATGCACGCGCGCATCGCCTCCTCCGAAACGAACCCGCGTAAATTGCCGTTGAACAACACGCCGCTGCCAATCGGCTTGCTCAACAAGAGCACGTCGCCCACCTGCGCACCGCTGTTGCGCCAGCAGCGCTCAGGGTGCACGATCCCGGTCACGGACAGGCCGAATTTGGGCTCGTCGTCGTCGGTCGTATGGCCACCGGCCAGCACCGCACCGGCCTCGGTGATTTTACTCAGCGCTCCCTCAACGATACCGTGCATGACCTCTGGACCTAGGTGCCGGCTTGGAAAGGCCATAAGGTTGAGGCACGTCAGCGGTCGTCCCCCCATCGCGTAGACGTCACTCAGCGAATTGGCCGCACCGATCTGACCAAACACAAAGGGATCGTCTACCGGTGGCGTAATAAAATCAGCCGTAACGACGATAGCCTGCTCGTCGTTGAGCCGATATACCCCGGCGTCATCGCTGGTCTCAAAGCCAACCAGCAGGTTGCCATCCCCGTTTTGGGGCAGCGAAGAAAGCAGTTTTTCCAATCCGACCGGACTGGCTTTAGCCGCTCACCCGCAGGTCTTTGCCAAACTCGTTAGCGTTTTGTCGCGTGCGAAAATACTCTTTAGGTCCATAGGTCAATACGAGTGTGTAAATGAGATGGAGTGCTGTTTAAGTATAGGCACTATTGCACTCGGGCAACACACCCACCTAACGATCTTCGCAGGCTTTCTACGCCGGCTCAGAATGTGTTACCTTATGCTCAATATTCTTATCACTGAAACGCACTAAAAACAGGAGGTCGCCCTTATGAGCAAAGCGCGTTCTTTAACGCTTGTACTGATGTGTGCACTCGTGGTTTTACCAACCGATGGTGAAGGTGCACAAAACAAAAGGGAGAAATGGTACACCTACTGGGGGCTGGGAGGCGCAGATCCAACCTACCCAAGTGAAGTGGGATCTTTGCTCGACCTAATGGGCGCCCTGCCTGGCGTGGATCGCACGCGCATGAGCATGGACCTACTCGGTTTTTACGTGCCCATGAGTAGCAAAATACTAGCAGGCGTTGTCGTTAATGCGAGTGCGGACCGCCTAGACTACGGCGACGAAGACTGGATGCAGGTCAACCTTTACACCTATGCCGCTAGCGCCCAGTACTACGCGCGCCAAGTTGGACAGGGCCTATTTGGTCGTCTCGATATCGGCCTAGCGGCCGCCAATGTATCCTACGATATTGAGGGAGATACCGAAGACGAAACCTCCGATTCGGGCATCGGCATGCTCGTAGGAATTGGCTACGCCTATCCAATCCTGTCCGGGACGCGCATTGCGTTCAACCTTAACTACGCCATGCGAACCATCGAAGAAGAAGCCTACTCCACCGTCGGCTTTTCCGTCGGCGGACTCTTTTAAAGGAAGATCTCTTCTATGGATGCCCAACAGTGGCTCAGCCACCTGCTCCCCTGCCCCAAAGAGCTAAGCGTTGATGACAGCATAGAGATTGAACCAGCCCATCTGGCCATCGAAATTGCAGGCGCTGCAAATCCGCTAGTTGAACAGGCCGCAGCCGAACTGCGCGACCTGCTCCCTTCCCAAGGTGAAACGGCCCGGCGCGACCAATCCTTTACCGTCACGCTCGGCATACCCGATGCCCAAGGTCGTCTGGGATCCATATTCATCGACGTCGACTTCCTGTGCTCATGTCCCAACGCAGAGCAGGCCTATACGATCCAACCCGTCGGCAGGGACGGACTGGCCATCGCGGCCCTAGACGGGCGCGGCCTCTATTACGGTGCATCTACGCTGCGCCAGCTGCTGACCGCTTCGCGCTCTGCAGAGCGAATTCTCGTCCCCCTCGTGCACGTGCGCGACTGGCCCGATTTATCCGAGCGCGGCCTGTGGAACTTTCCAGACGAGCAGAACTGGATCCCCTGGATGGCCGATATGAAGCTCAACTTCGGCAAGATGGTCGCCACGCAGCTGGCCCCCATCCAGCGCGGACAGCCCAATTCGGCCACCATCGATCGCGATCTCATGCTCGAAAGTCGGCAGCGGGCCTTCAACTATTCGCCGTTTATCCTGCACCTCAATTTTTTACACGGCTACGGTCTCTACCAAGCCTACCCCGAGCTAGCCGGACGCGGGGACAGCGCCCTGACGGGCCGCTACTTTGCCCATAAAGAAGGCAATCAACACCGCGCCCCCTGCGCTTCGCAGCCGGTGCTCGTCGACATTCTCTGCGAGTGGATGGAATCCATCGCCGCTCAAGACGGACTCGACATCAGCTGCTGGCTCAGCGAGCGACCGGGCCAGTGCGCCTGCCAAGCGTGCACGGCCGAAGGCCAGTTTGTTCTCGAAGCGCGCGCCTTTGTCCGCGCCTGGGAGCGCGCGCGCCAGACCTACCCGGATCTGGAGATCCGCATTTTCCTTTCGACGACTACGCTCGAGCGCGACTGGCGCGTGCTGACCGAGCTGCCGCCCGAAGTAAAAATCGAGCGAGCCTGCGCTATGGGTCTCGAACGCGTTACGCACGCCCCTCGCGACCTGTTTGCCAACCCGCTCTACGATAGCTACGCGCGCCAGGGACGCTGGATTGCCAGCTACGACGTGCCCGTGGGCGTTAACGGCGACGTCGACACGCCAGAATTTAAGCTACCCCAGCACGCCGCCCACCGCGTGCACGACTACGTAGAGCAAATGCACGAACGCGGCTATCAGGGCGCTTACGGCATGATTGCCTGGGCCCACTTTGCGCGCGAAACCGACGGGTTCAATATTGCCGCACTAGCCGAGTGGTCGTGGAACCGACGCGGCCGCACGACGCGTCAGCTCGCCGTGGCATGGGCCACGCGCATCGGTCTGCAAAACCCCGACGCCTTTGCCGACTGGTCGGAAATCATAGGCCCTATCGCCTTCGACGTATACGACTCGGACTTTCCCGTCGCCTATTCTCAGGACCGGATGATCGAACTCGTGCATCAGCGCCAGAGGCCCTACTTGGGCGAAGGCCTCTTTCGCTACTACGCCACGCCGGACGCGTTCTCGGAAAAACGCGCTCAACTGGCGCAGGCCCAGCAGCGCGCAGCCGACCTACCCGAAGCCTACGGCTTGGAGACCGCTATCTTAGCTAGCTATGTCGATCTGGCCGAGACCATCTGGCACATTGCCGAATGGGTGGCAACAAAGGAACTGGCCGACGTTGAGGAACAGCAGATATTGGGAGAGTACGTCACCGCGCTCAAGGCAAGCGGGGCGCGCAACGTAGAGGCTATTGGCGCCTGGCGTTTACACCTAGGACCCGAACCCTGGCACCAGCGCGTATACGACGCCATCGGAGGGACCGAGCGCACCGTGCATGAAATCGCACGCTTTGTCGAAGAGCGCTACGCGTATTGAACCATGGAAACGCTATGAACAAAATGCACATAACGCCGGATGATTCGTCCATCGTCGTAAACGAAGATGAGTAAGAGACTAAGAAACTATAAACAGAACAAACGTTGAGTTAAAAAATGGATAATACACTGCTCGATAAAGGCTTTACACCACAACCACTAAGTGCAACACAATATCAGGAGCTAGACGATAACGGTTTCACTATCCTAGAAAACGTTATCGACGCAGCGTGGCTACACCAACTTCGCGAGAGGTTCGAAGATCTCGTTAAAGCGGAAGGTGAAAGGGGGGGTATAGAGGCTGGACAGATGAAAGGGGTCCGTCGCCTCGCCGACTTGGTTAACAAAGGCGAAGTCTTTGACGACATCTACGTACACCCCTCCCTATTGACCGCAGCCCTACACATATTCCAACAGCCGTTTAAACTCGGCTCGCTCAACGGCCACGATCCCTTGCCCAACGATGGTTTGCAGGTTCTACACGGTGACGGCCCGCCTCCCGCGACCCCTGATGGTCCTTTTACTGTGGTTAATTCAATGTGGATGCTCGACGACTTTACTCGGGAAAACGGAGCTACGCGCATTGTCCCCGGAACACATCGCAAAACAGAGAATATTGACGATTGTATTGACGACCGCATGGCCGATCATCCGGAACAGATTCACCTAGAAGGACCGGCAGGATCCGTCGCCGTGTTTAACGGCAGCATTTGGCACGGCTCGTATATCAATCGTTCGAGTCGCCCTCGCCGCACGTTGCATTGTGCATTCTTCTCGCGCGAACGCAAACAGCAAACCGACCAACGCACGCATTTGCGTCCTGAAACAGCCGATCGCCTCTCTCCCCTGGCTCGCTATATCCTCGACGTTGATTAGCTACGCGCCCCTCATTAATAAAGACGTCAAGAGATGCCCATAGAAGGATCATCTAATCCGCTTTAAGGGCATTGAGTACAACAAGCGTCTACGCCCAGGCCCCTTCGCGCGATTGGCTAAAATTTCGCGTGTAAATGGTAGTCCCCATCATCCCCAATTCCAAACAACCCTAGTTGAAGACGACCGTTTATTACCTCAGTTGAATAAATGGTAATAGTCTATACGTTCTGCTGGGCTCTATTCATTCTCTTTGGGACGGAAAGATGACTACTACGCGGTCTGAAAATGCTCAGCATGCACTCAGTATCTCCTCGGCGAGAAAATCCTTCGGGGCCGTGCAGGTGCTCAAGGGGGTGGATTTGGGTATTGAACCAGGTGAAAGAATTGCCCTGATGGGCCCAAGCGGAAGCGGTAAATCCACTCTATTAAATTGTATTTCTGGCATTGAGAAGCTGGATTCTGGCACTATTACGCTGCACGGTCAGGTAATAAGCGACCTTGACGGAGGTGGCTTAGAGAAGGTGCGACGAGAGTCCATTGGCTACGTGTTCCAGTCTTTCCACCTATTACCCACTCTGACCGCTTTTGAAAATATTGAGCTACCGGCCCAGCTCATCAATATGCCCAAAGACGAGCGCCGAGAAAAAGTCCATCACATGCTCAAATCAGTCGGGCTCTCTCATCGCTCAGATCACAAACCCGATGCCCTGAGCGGAGGCGAGCGTCAAAGGGTGGCCATCGGCCGTGCACTGATTCACAGCCCAGGCCTCGTTCTGGCCGATGAACCGACCGGCAGTTTGGATACTCAGAGCGGCGAGGACGTGCTCGCTTTATTGGAGAAGCTGTCCGTTGATCAGGGCGTGGCTCTCCTAATGGTTACTCATGATCGTTCCTCTGCCCGTATTTGCAATCGGGTGATATCGATCCAAGACGGTCTGTTGATTTAGGAAATACAAGTCTCTCTATGCTCTATCTTCGACTCGCAGCACTTATCCTTGTCCGAACGACCATCAGACACTGGCGGGAGAAAATAGGAAGCTATCTATTGCTCCTAGCCATCGTCGCAGTTGGCGTCGGTGCATTCAATGGAATACGGCAAGCCAGTCGATCTGCATCCGCTAATTTTGGATTGTTCAACCAGGCCATCTCAGGGCAAAGTGATTTCCTGATTGAATCCCCCACCAAGACGCTGAGTGCGGACGTCCTTTACAGTCTTGGGCCTTTATCCGGTGATCCAGATTGGCATCTCGTGCCGGTAATCGAAGGTTCAATCACATCGTTAGATGGAGACGGAGAGCCACAGCAGCAACTCAGACTGGTTGGACTCGACCTAATGGGTCTGGCCAACTTGCCCAATCTGAGCGAAGCGAAGTTTGATTTTGGCGAGGATGAACTGACTTGGTACGATTGGCTAGGCAGCGAGAACTCTGTTTGGATCGGCCGCAAAACCGCAGAAAAGCTGGGATTTGATGAAGGAGAAGCAATCAAGTTCATTGCCAGTGGACGGATGCGAGAAATGGTGGTCCGAAAAATCATCGGGGCGGAATCTTCCTCTTTTCCCGATGATCTGGTCATTGCCGATCTTCCAACGGCTCAGCTCTTACTCAGTCGCCCCAATGATCTCAGCCGGATCGAGGTCATTATCGACCAACCTGAGTTACGAGAGAACGTCGATTATCTGGAGACGATAAAAAGACGGATAGCTCGTTATTTACCCGAAAACCTCGCGGTTCAGCCCACCCAGAACCGAGCGGCCGACCGGGCGGCCATCACCGCAGCATTTCGCCTAAACCTTACCATACTCTCTCTGATTGCCATTCTAGTCGGAGCGTACCTCATCCTCCAAGCGCTAGACGCTGCCGTAGTGCGCCGGCGTTCCGAAGTGGCCACGCTCATATCCTTAGGGGTTAGCCGTGGCGTCCTTTTTCTGACGTTTCTGTTGGAGTCTGCGGTGATTGGATCCATTGGCTCTGTTATCGGCATAGGAGTCGGCTGGCTTTTCGCCTATCTCTCCGCTCAGATGCTGGCAGATACGGTGAATGCGCTTTACTTCGCGACCACGATCGAGGCCATCTCTCTTACCTGGATGGACTGCGTATTTGGGCTGTGTCTGGGTTTTTCGTTCACTCTGCTAGCCGGTTGGCTACCAGCAAGAGATGCTATGCAAACACCGCCTGCACAGGTGCTTTCTCGCGGTGACTGGTCTCCCGGCTTTTCGTGGCTGCGCAACCGTTGGGTCGGAATAGGTCTCTTGGTCCTAGGTAGCCTTTTGCTACTGCTTCCTCCCCTTCCACTAGATGCCGGTGGAAAGATGGCCGTGGGAGGCTTTCTTGCCGCTGGATGTTGGATACTGGGAGCGGCCCTTCTGTCCGGTCATCTATTGGTCGGACTGGCCGGTCTTTTGCGGTCTTTTTCTTCAAGTCCAACGAGCCGTCTGGCCTGCAGTCGATTACACGACGGCTCGAGCCGGCATCGACTAGCCGTTGCCGGCCTAGTCGTCGCGGTGGGCATGGTGACGGGCATGTTCCAAATGGTAGACAGTTTCAGAGGTACGATTGAGCAATGGTTTAACGTCCGTTTTCAAGCAGAACTCTACATCTCGGAGCGAGGCGTAACGGGTGCGGGAACAATCAACGGCATAGACCCCTCCGTTATGAGTGAACTCGTTCAAGACGAAACTATCGCCTATGCCGATATCGTATACGTATCCTACGCGAAGCCTCCGGAGGGAATTACCGTACTATCCGGAGTAGACATGGAGGCTTGGAGCACAACGGTCCGACAGCTTTGGTTAAAGTCACCCGGCTCACTCGAGCCCGTTGAGGGATCCGAGCCTGCGCTAATCAGCGAGACCTTTGCTCGGCGCTTTGGCTTGCTTGAAGGGGGCTCCATAGAACTGGAGACCACAACGGGTAAAAAGAGCGTTTCTCCGATCGGCATCTATTCAGACTATGGGAACGAATTCGGCACGGCTGCCGTGGATATTTCAACATGGAAAGAGTGGACCCAGTCCGAACGCCCCATTAATGTCAGTCTCTACCTAAACGAAGGGAGCGATATAAACGGCGTGAGAGATCGCCTGCGCCTGGCATATCCCGGGCTCGATGTGCGCAATGCCGCTGAACTGCGCGGTGTGGCGCTGGACATTTTTGAGCAGACGTTCAAAGCGACCTCAGCACTCAACGGAATTGGTTTGGTCGTCGCATTTGCCGGGTTGCTCTTGGGTTTACTCGCCATTTTTGATGAATCTTCCCGCACCTGGCTTACGCTTCGTCATCTCGGTTTTACCAAAAATCAGTTTTTACTCTCTGCCGGCCTCGAGGGAGCGGGTATTGGTCTTGGAGCTTGGATAAGCGGCTCTCTCGTCGGGCTGGCACTTGGTTGGTTGCTGATATTTGTGATCAACGTACAGAGCTTTGGCTGGACTCTGCGGTGGCAGGTTCCAATGACCGATTTTTTAACCTTTGGTAGCCTGCTCGTCATCACCGGATTTTTGTCCGGACTCCTCGCTGCAACGTATTGGAGTCATAAGAACAAATGAACGTCTCTATTCTAATCTTACTCTTTTGTCCCTTGCTCGCATTTGCCGAGTGGATCGAAACGCCCGCTCGATCGTCGAAAGGCCATCTCGTTCCTGCCCCCGATTATGCGCCCAACTTTCCCAGAGACCATGGTTCCCATCCCGAGTACGGGATAGAGTGGTGGTACTGGGTTGGACACTTACAGTCTGCTGACGAGCAAAAAACGTTTGGATTTCAGCTCACCGTCTTCAGGATTGCCGGAGATGCTGAGAAGGCAGAAGATCGATTCGATGGGGTCTTTGGGAACCAAAATTTATTCCTCGTCCATTCTGCTCTCAGTGATCTGGAAAGCGGAGAATACCTCCATCTTGAGCGAGTTTACCGCGAGGGGTGGCAGGCAAGGGCCTCTTCCCAGACCCTCAATCTGAGCGTGGGAGGCATCCAAGCCCATCTGCTTTCAGGAGAAGAGGGCCAGCGAGTCGTTGCCCGATATAAAGAGGCAAACCGGTTGGAGCTGAGTTTTCGCCCGACTAAACCCTTGGTCCCCTTTGGGGATCGCGGCCTAAGCCGTAAGGGAGCAGACCCCGCCGCGGTCAGCTGGTACTGGTCCTATACCCGCTTACAGGCAGAGGGCGTCCTCATTAGAGATGGAGTAGAAATTCCCGTCAAAGGAACTGCCTGGATGGATCATGAGATCTCTTCAAGCCAATTGGGTGGTGGGTTAGAAGGTTGGGATTGGACGTGCATGCAGCTAGATGACGGAACCGAAATCAAAGCGTACCGGCTGAGGACGGGAAAAGGGGAGAGTGACCCGTGGTCGGCCGTATACTGGATCGACGGCGAGGGTAGGACAGAACGCGTGTACGCGGACGGGTTTTCCTGGGAAGCGGAAGATTCATGGACCAGTCCCAGTACCGGATTAGAATATCCAACGAGCGTAAAAGTTACCGCCGAGCATCCAGTTAGGGGAAAACAGATTTTCCGTCTTCGCCCCTTATTAGACGGGCAGGAATTCACGGGTAATAGATCGGACAATGCATATTGGGAAGGCGCCTGTGAGGTGCTAAATGAACGGGGAGACCGGATCGGTAAAGCCTATCTCGAGCTTGCGGGCTATGGAGGTGGACTGGGGGCAAGGCTGAATTGACCCGCCTTGAGCCAACGAGTCAGAGGTTTTTTTAGTGGGTGTGATCCCGAAACTCCCCTGCAAAGTCCATAAATAAATCACAAAATGCGTCGACCGTGTGCTCTATGGGCCTTGAGTAACCGCCACCCATAAAGATGAGCATGGGACAACCCATTGCTCGTCTCCACTGAATGACCTTTTGATTTCTAATTTTCATGCCGGATCGACTCAGCTGGAGTGTCCCTAGATGGTCTGTTGCCAAAGCATCGACACCGGCTTGAAAAAAGATCAGGTCGAAGCGCTCCCCCCTCAACTGATTCAAAACCCCTTCGAGAGTCGCGATATAGTCGTCATCTCCCGCATCTCTTTCAAACTCTACGTCCCAGTCACTCTTGGCTTTTCTAAAGGGAAAATTGCGTTTCCCGTGCAACGATACGGTGAATACTCTTTGATCATCCTTAAAGATCTCAGCCGTTCCGTCTCCTTGATGAACATCGAGATCCAGAATGAGTATCCTGGAGATGGTATCCCTACGCAGAGCAGCTTGAGCACAGATCGCTAGATCGTTGAAGATGCAATAACCCGAACCTTCACCGCGAAATGCATGATGCGTACCGCCTCCCAGATTCGCAGCGAAAAGGTCGCCGCTCAAGACAGAATTCAGCGCCTCTAACGATCCACCCGTCAGTCGCAAGGTCCGCTCAACCATTTCCTTTTTCCACGGTGATAGACCAATGCGCTTTATTTCTGACTTGCTGAGGTCGTGATTTAAAAACCGCTGAACGTACGTTTCGTCATGCGCTAGCATGAGCTCCTCTGGATTGGCAAGCCTAGGCCTCTTCCAGCGGATAAGGCACTGATGATCCAAGTATTTGATTGCTTCGTGAAGCTTGAGATATCGTTCAACTGGGAAATTGGCAGAAGGATCTAGTCCATCGGAGTAAATCGCATCGTAATAGATATTCAATATGATATTAGCTCTCTGAGTCCATTAAACGCTTACGGACCATTCGGGATTATTTCAACTCTGGGACAGAAACAACGCTCAGGCTTTTGAGCATAATAAAGCACGTCGCTGCCGCTATCATTTCGGAAATAGCAAAGATAATTTGCCATACATCGGCATTGAAAAACAAACAACCGCAGGATCGAACTATTCCCACCCCTAAGAACGCCCATGCCGTCGCCCATACGGCGTTTTCTGTGCGCCTGGGGCTTAACGCACCGAGCAGATTGATTATGCCCAAGCCGCCAATAAGGCCGCCGTACATCGCTCTAAGCTCAGTTTCAGCATTTCCATTTAGAGCGCTCAAACCAACAAATGCTGCGGTTTTAAAAGGGTAGAAAAATACCCAAATCATAAAACCCACGTTCATAAAAGCTAGGAGTAGCATGAACGGGCGGGCGAGTTTTTTTATATGGAGCATGGTATAGGTTCATTTCTTTGTTCAGTAAACGGATTACCGGTAAATCAGGACGCCATAGCCCCTCAAGGACGCATATTATTTGCCCTTCCGAACCACAGGTCCAGCCGGCGCCTCTCTGCTGTAGAGCGATCCACCGCGCTCGTACGAAACCGCTACTTCGCCGTCGACCACATCTAGCCGCGGCACATTGTTCTGGAACACGTCGCGATCTGGACCGCGCATGACTGCCAACTGCGCGTCGCTCATGCCCTCGACTTCGGTGCCCCAGCGATTTTCCGGATGCACCATCTCACCGCCAGAGCGGTTAAAGTTCTTCGACGAATACTTGATCAGGATGCCTCGCCGCGACACTTCGCTCTTCCACGCCAAGGCTCCGTGGGTCGTGCCGCCGTCACCAAAGAAGAGCACATCGCCCGCCCGCATCTCCACGTGCTTAACCAAACCCATATCGTCGTCGCAGGTGCGAATTCCCTGCGGCATTTTGTAATACGCCTTGTGACTGCCCGGCACGCAGGCGAAGCCGCCGTCGCTAGCGGTGACATCGCGCAACTGCCAGGTCACCGTCACCGCCTCACAGTAGCTGCGACCGTTCTGGTAAATGTAGCCGCGGCCGGGATTGAGCGGCTCGTTGGCATCGTGCAGCGCGTGACCACTGGTCCCTTTGACGGCTACAAAACCCGTAGCGCCTCCCATGCGCCCGCCGCTGGCGCCCATCCAGTTGAGCCGGTGCTCGACCGCGGGGTGAGCCACCATCTTGCGGAAGGGGTTGCAATAGGGCTCGGGCAATTCCAACAAACCGTCCAACAGCGGCCTTCCCGTGCCCGCCAAACGCTGCGAACCCCGCGCCAGTTCCTCACCGACTTTGATCCGATCCTCAAAGCGATCAACCGCCTCGTTGGCCGCCTGCAGCCACTCCTCATTCATCACTCCGCGCAGTACCAGATAGCCGTTGAGATCCCAGAAGTAGAATTCCTCGTGGTCAATACCGCTCTCGGGATCGACCTTCATGAAAGAAGGATGAAAAGTCTGGCGCGACGGATCGACTGCCGCCGTCTTGCCATCGGTGACAATAGCCGGCGGCGGGGTCGTCGCAGCATAGCCCGGCTTATAGAGCGACGCTCTCTGCTCTTGGGAAAGTTCGGCGTGCCAGTCCGGCCGCGTTTCCTTTTGCACCCTATCCCCGCTACCCGCACTGCGGATTACGCCTCGCCCGACAAACTCATAGCTTAGCAGTCGCTGTCCCCCCGAGCGCATACCCTGCAACGCAGCCAGCGCCACGATCAATAGATCGCCTGCCTTGAGCTGTGGACGATAGACCAGCCCCATATCCGCTTCCCCCGTCGCCACGCCCTCTGGCGTCGGCACATAGCCTTTGTGGCTGCACGGCACCAGCGC
>Ga0181579_10000372_pt1 | contig 35607 bp, 29 predicted proteins | sample 071ome_24_FD_132996 | JGI IMG/M metagenome (GOLD analysis project Ga0181579, IMG submission 132996) | Coastal salt marsh microbial communities from the Groves Creek Marsh, Skidaway Island, Georgia - 071402CT metaG (megahit assembly) | ecosystem: Environmental > Aquatic > Marine > Intertidal...
AGCAGGCTCGGGTCTTGTTCAGCCATTCAGACAGTATCAACTGATCATAGAGGGATCACCATCCCGGCTGAGAAGGTGCGGGATTTTCTGCACGAAATTGCGAAAATTCATTTCGTTCCGAAAAGGCCGGCAGGAATTCACCAAGCAAGGCACGCCCCTTAGGTCTTTGATTAATGAGCGGCACCTGATACGGTTAAATATAATCAAACAGGTTGTCAGCGTCTCATGTCCCCGGATCAATCCGCACATCAACGGCAAAACATACATCCTTCACCGGACGGATCAAAACTATGTCTTGATGCGGTTATTGTGGGCGCCGGGTTTTCAGGTCTGTATCAGCTGTATTCCCTGCGCGATAAGCTGAAGATGAATGCCGCCGTTCTTGAGGCAGGGGATGGTGTTGGCGGCACCTGGTACTGGAACCGCTATCCCGGTGCCAGATGCGATTCAGAAAGCCATTCCTATTGCTATTACTTCTCCCGTGAACTGCTGAGCGAATGGCAATGGTCCGAACGTTATCCCGGTCAGGCTGAAATCCTCTGTTACCTGAATTTCTGTGCCGATAAACTGGGGTTGCGGCAGGACATCTACCTTAATCAACGGGTCCATCAGGCGGTCTGGGATGAAGACTCCGGCAAATGGCAGGTCAGATGCTCTTCAGGACTGGAGGTTGAAGCCAGATATCTCATCACGGCCGTCGGGTGTTTGTCTTCGGCCAATCGTCCCGATATCAACGGCATCACGTGTTTTGAGGGCGATGTTTACCACACCGGCGAATGGCCGCATGAGGGGGTGGATTTCACCGGAAAATCCGTGGTTGTGGTGGGCACCGGATCAACCGGCATTCAGGCCATTCCCGTCATTGCCGGCCAAGCGCGGCAACTGACGGTGCTGCAGCGCACCCCGAATTTCAGTGTTCCGGCGCGCAACGCCCCGCTGGAAGAAAATTTCCATTCAGCATTCTGCGATGAAATTGACGGCTGGCATGAACGAATGCTGGCCTCACGTCATGGCCATCCATGGAGTGCACCGCCACGGAAATTATGCGAAACCGGTGAAGATGAGCGTAATGCCATCCTTGAAGAAGCCTGGCAAATAGGCGGGTTGCGCTTTCGTGAAAGTTTTGATGATATCCTGCTTGATGAACGGTCCAATGAACTGATGTCGGATTTCATCCGCGCCAAAATCCGGGATATTGTCGCTGATGCCGAAACCGCCGAAAAGCTCCTGCCATCAGATCACCCCTTCGGCACGAAACGGCCGCCCATCGACACGCATTATTTTGAAACCTTTAACCGTGATAATGTTGAACTGGTCGATATCCGCCGGAACCCGGTCGAAAATATTGATGCGCATGGTGTGAAACTGGCTGACGGAACACATATTCCAGCTGACATCATCGTCTTTGCCACCGGCTTTGATGCCATGTCCGGCGCGCTCCTGAAAATGGGGATTGTCGGGCGCGACGCGCGCACCCTTGCAGAAGCCTGGCAGGAAGGACCCAAAACCTATCTGGGGCTCGGGGTTCACGGATTCCCCAACATGTTTACCATAACCGGCCCGGGCAGCCCTTCGGTGCTGACCAATATGCCGCGCTCCATCGAGCTGCATGTGGATTGGATAAGCGCGTTGCTGAAACACGCCGAAACCAAAAATATCGTCACCATCGAAGCCGAAGATGACGCCATGCGGGACTGGACCGATCATGTGACCGAGGCCGCAAACAAGACACTTTTGCCGAAGGCCAATCATTCCTGGTATCTGGGCGCGAATGTCCCCGGCAAACCGCGGGTGTTCATGCCGTATGCCGGCGGGCTGAATACATACCGTTCCTATTGCAATGAGATTGCGGCCAAAGGGTATCCGGGCTTCCGCATGGCCTGAAAATACCCGGGATACGCCCCCCGGAATATATCCCGTTCATGAATATATACACGTGAGCATATTTGAATTAATCTTTTATCAATACAATCTGAGATGGCACAGACCATCAATGGAGGAGATTATGTTAACTAAACGTTTTATGGCTCTTTTTGCAGGGATATTTGCGTTTTCAGCATCGCAAGCCTATGCGGCAGGAGAGCTCAATATTTTCAACTGGGGCAACTACACCAGCCCGGAGCTGATCAAAAAGTTCGAAGACACCTATGATGTCAAGGTCACCATTACCGACTACGACTCAAATGATACGGCGCTTGCCAAAATCCGCGCTGGTGCCCATGGCTTTGATATGGCGGTTCCTTCGGCCAGCTATATGCCGATCTGGATCAGCGAAGGGCTGCTTCTGGAAACCAACCCCAGCGGAATGTCCAATTACAACAATGTTCGGGATGAATTCAAAAGCCCCGAATGGGACCCCGGTCATCGGTATTCGGTGCCATATCAGTGGGGAACTGTTGGTGTGATTGTCGACACATCCCTTTACAATGGCGATATCAACAGCTGGTCCATGGTGTTTGATCCGCCTGAATCGCTTTCCGGCAAGATCAATGTTGCGCCGGAAATGAAAGACCTGATTGACGCTGCCCTGAAATATACAGGCGGTGACCCTTGCACCAGCGACAAAGCTGCCCTGAAAAAGGCCCGTGACGTCCTGATCAAGGCCAAGCCACACTGGCTGTCCATGGACTATGGCGTTATCGAGAAATTTGCCGGCCGTGATCTCGGGGCCTCTCTTTACTGGAACGGGGCGGCTTTCCGCGCCCGGGAGAAAAATGCCGATGTCCGCTTCGGCTATCCGAGAGAAGGCTATCCGATGTGGATGGATGCGGTGGTCGTTCTTAAAGATGCCAAGAATGTCGAAAACGCAAAGCTCTTCCAGAATTTCCTTATGGAACCAGAGAATGCGGCCCTCGCATCAGCTTTTGCACGTTATGCAAACGGCATCAAAGGCTCTGAACCATTCATGCCGGATGATATGAAAGGTGCGCCTGAAGTTGAAATCGCCGCCGAACACATCCCGAACGGTTTCTTTTCCAAGACCTGCTCACCGCAAGTCACCGAGATGTATTCAGCCATCTGGACCGAACTGCAGAAATAAGCTTTCGGTCTGATCACCACCTGAGGTGATCAAAAAAATCAGGAATAGAGGCAACACCGTTTGCCTCTATTTTTTTTACCTTTTCATCTGGTGCAGGTGGCGGATAAGTGAGATCTGCTTATCCTGCCAGGGCATGGCCAGTTCCAGCTGGCGGGCCAGCCCCATCAGCAGCTCATCCTCCCCGAATGCCGCGGCAAAATGCACACCTACCGGCAGATCATCCGGCGTCCAGTGCAGAGGCAGTGACATGGCGGGTTGGCCAGATGCGTTGAACACCGCGGTATAGGGCGAATAGGCAAACACCCCGTTCTTGCCGTTCCTGTAATCCATGAAATCCGTATTCACGGGTTTAAACCGGCCAATGCGGGCTGGAGGTTCTGCCAGGGTGGGGCTGAGCAGGACATCAAAATCCTCAAATAGAGCGGCCATCCGGCGGCCAAAGGCGTGCACCGTATTGATGGACTGCAGATAATCTGCGCCACTGACCTCCTGTCCGAGCTGAACCGCACCATAGGTCACGCCGTCAACATCAGCGGCGTTAAGCTGATCTATCGGTTTCTTGGCGCGGACTGAAAGCAGGGTGCCTGCCGCGACAATCCTTGTCCAGGCAAGCATCATTTGCCTCACATCTTCCGAAACTGTTGAGACCCATGGTTTAACCTCATGGCCGAGATCTTTGAGAACATGACTTGTGCGCCGGACAGCGTCAACGCATTCAGGGTGGACAGGATTGCCCATGAAATCAGTTTCAAGGATCGCAATCCGGAGCCCTTCGGGCCGGGTTTCCATCGCTTCCATGAAACCTGCTTTGAGCGGCGGGGCAAAATACGGCGCCCCCAGATCAGCCCCTGAACACTGATCAAGCATCAGGGCGGTATCACGTAAGGATCTGGTCAGGAAACCGTCAATGGCCATACCAGCCCAGCCTTCGCCCACCCCCGGGCCGTCGGGTAGTCTTGCCCGGGTCGGCTTGAATCCGACAAGCCCGCAGCTTGATGCAGGGATGCGGACCGATCCGCCCCCGTCGGAACCATGCGCCAGTGGCACAATACCTGCCGCAACCGCCGCAGCGGAACCGCCGGAAGAGCCCCCGGATGTATGTCCCGGGTTCCAGGGATTGCAGGTCGGCTCACCGTAAACCCCGGCCTCGCTGGTGGGACCGATGCCCAGTTCAGGGGAATTGGCCCGGGCATAAGGGATAAGCCCGGCCTGACGTATCCTTGTATAAATCGATGAGTCGTACGAATAGACCGTATCGCGATAAAGCCTTGAGCCGTTATGGGAAGGGAAGTCTCTGGCTTCCGCCCCCAGATCTTTCAGGAGGGTCGGCACACCATATAAAGGCGCTTCAGCCGAGGTGCTGCCGATCAGTTCCCTCGCCTTTTCCTTTCTTATGTGAACAATCGCATGAAGTGTTGGATTGAGCCGCTCGGCACGCGCCAGACTTGCCTCCAGCATTTCTTGTGGCGTGACTTCACCTGCCCTGATCCTCGCGGCCAGTTCCATTGCATCACATTCAAACAACTCATCCATGGCGGGTTTCCTCAACTGAGATTAATGACCGGCTGCCTGATCCCGGGTTGACATATAAACAAGCCTTGCCCAAGATTTTAACAGTAAATTATAGCGAGTTAATACCATATCATTTTCATACAAAAACAACGATGAAAAACCATCTCTTCTGACAGGATCCGACGCGGAGATCTTTGCCCGGATGCCCCGCATGGAATGGGATCGGCCGCCCTGGAACCGCTGGAGCTTTCAGCGCATCCGCCAGTTCATGCCGACCTCGCAAGTCTGGCGTGGGAGCACCCCGGGCAAACCCCTCTCCCGGAATGAACAGGACATCACCGAAATTGAGTTTACCTGCGCCAGCGGCGACAGACATACAATCCGCACATTTCTGAACGACAGTTACACAGACGCATTCCTTGTCATGTGCGACGGGCATATCGTCCATGAAAGTTACTATAACGGGATGACGCCCCGAACACCGCATCTCATGCAGTCCGTCTCCAAATCCATCACCGCGACGGTAGCGGGTATCATGATCGGCCGGGGCCAGCTTGACCCCCAGACACTTGTTCAGACCTATCTGCCGGAGCTTGAACATACCGCCTGGAAGGGAGCAACACTTCAGCATGTTCTCGACATGACCACCGGCGTTGACTACAGCGAAGAATACACGCGCCTTGATTCCGACGTGGGCAAGACCGATGTGGCGTCCGGATGGCGACCTGTTCCGCCGGATGCCAGCCCTGATATCATCTGGCCGGAAACGGTGTGGGAACAGATCCTGTCGCTGAAGACCACATATACCGAACATGGCCGTGCGTTTTTATATCGCTCGATTGAGACTGATCTGCTGGCCCATATCATGATGCATGTTTCTGGCATGCCGCTCCATGAACTCATAAGCCGGGAGCTATGGCAGAAAATCGGCGCGGAAGAAGATGGTTATTTTACGGTTGATGCCGCAGGATACGGGCTGGCAAGCGGCGGCTTCAACGGATGCCTCAGGGATTTCGGCCGTTTCGGCCAGCTCTATCTCGACGACGGAATATGCGAAGGACAGCGTATCATCCCTTCGGACTGGATCATGGATGTCCGTCGCGGGCCGCATGGTCTGTTTTCAGATGAACGCCGGCGGCTTCTGCCCCATGGCTGTTACCGCAACCAGTTCTGGATAGAAGACGAGAGAACTGAAGCCTTCATGTGCCTCGGGGTGTTTGGCCAGCTGATTTATATCGCGCCAGCCTATAATATGGTGGTGGTGAAGCTTTCGACCTGGCCGGATTTTCTGGACGATACGTTCAAGGTGAACACCCAGCTTGCCATCCACTCCATCGCCCAATCTCTGGGAAAGAGTCCGTCTTAAGAGCACTTGGAACTTGAATTCACTTGATCTTAAGTAAATACTTATCGGAACAGTAAATAGTAGTGGTAGTCATTTCATGAAGACGATGCGTGAGGCAGATGATGCGGTACAGGTCGAGGGTGTAGGAAAATATTTTGGCGGTGAGCCGAATATTGTAAAGGCACTGGATAATGTATCCGTCAATATCCGGCGAAATGAATTTTTCACCCTGCTTGGGCCTTCCGGATGTGGCAAGACCACGTTGCTGAGACTGATCGCCGGATTTGAAAGCCCGACCTTCGGAAATATACTGCTCGATGATCAGGATATCACCCACCTGCCCCCCTTCAGGCGTTCGGTCAACACGGTCTTCCAGAATTATGCCCTGTTTCCGCATCTCACCGTTGCTGAGAATATCAGCTTTGGCCTTGAAATGCTCAACAAGCCGAAGGATGAAATCGACCAGACGGTGAATGAAATGCTTGCCCTTGTGCATATGGAAGAGCTCAAGGACCGGCGCACCGACCAGATCTCAGGCGGCCAGCAGCAGCGGGTGGCTCTTGCCCGCGCCCTTGCCCCCAAGCCGGATGTTCTTTTGCTGGATGAACCTCTCTCGGCGCTTGATTACAAATTGCGCCGGGGCATGCAGATCGAACTTAAACGCCTCCAGCTTGAGACCGGCATCACCTTCATCTTTGTAACCCATGATCAGGAAGAGGCGCTGACCATGTCGGATCGCATCGCGGTGATGAGTAACGGGCATATTCTGCAAGTCGGCTCACCGGATGAAATCTACTACAAGCCCACCAAACGCTTCGTTGCCGACTTTATTGGCGAGTCCAATTTCATCGAAGCGAAGATCGGCAAGATCGATAAGAGAAAAAAAGAAGCCACAATCCGGTTTGAGGATAAGAAAAAGAGCTTCACCGTCCGGCTGCCTGAAAACAAGATGAACGATAAAAAAACCGCTGTCTTTATCAGGCCTGAGCATACCAGGCTCAAAACCACCACCAAGGGAGCTGCCATGACCGGCAAGCTTACCGACAGGATATTTTTCGGCACTGATACGAACTATCACCTCCTGCTGGAAAATGGCGAGCCATTCATCGTCCGCTCACAAAACACCATCCATTCCAGTTTCAATCCCGCTATCGGCGACAAGTTGGGTATCTTCCTTGAAGAGGATGCTCTTCAGGTTCTCGAGGACTGACGCTCATGACACGGCAGTTGAGCTCACTTGAACGGGAACAGATCCGAAGAAAGACGACGAATAACTGGCTGTTGTCGATGCCGGCGCTGGCGTTACTGATCTTCGCCGCCGCAGGCCCGCTGATCATTGTGCTGATCTACTCTTTCCTCACGGCAGGGAGCTATGGCGGGGTTGTCTGGGAGTTTGCCACCGAAGCCTGGTTCCGGGTGTTGTTCACCCGCGATATTTTCGATGACACTGTGTCGTTGTCGGATGCCCATCTTTCCATTTTCTGGCGTTCGGTCCAGCTGTCATTTCTGACGACGCTGATCTGTCTTCTGGTTGGTTTTCCGACCGCCTATTATATTGCCACACGGCCGCCGGCAACACGCAATATGTGGCTGTTTTTCATCACGATACCGTTCTGGACGAATCTTCTGATCCGTACTTTCGCCATTCTTGAACTGATCCGGAACAAGGGCGTGATCAACAATTCCCTCATCGGCATGGGAATTATCTCCGAGCCGATCAAAATGCTCTACACAGACCTGGCTATCCTGATCGGCATGACCTATGTCTACCTGCCGCTGATGGTCCTGCCGATCTATGCCTCAATGGAACGGTTTGACTTCAGATTCGTCGAGGCCGGGTTTGATCTCTATGCAACACGGTTCAGGGTCTTGCGTAAAATCATCCTGCCGATCATCAAACCCGGCATCATCGCCGGATCCATCCTGGTTTTCGTGCCGTCGCTCGGCGCTTACGTGACGCCCAGAATTCTTGGGGGCGGCAAAAGAATGATGATTGGCAATCTCATTGAACTTCAGTTTGGCCAGGGCAAGAACTGGCCGCTTGGTGCGGCGCTGGCAGTGACGATGCTGTTCATCGTGATGATTGCCCTCATCATATATGTGCGCATCATTCAGAAATTGGAAGATAAAAATGCCTGACTGGTTGACCTTCAACAAATCGTTTTCGGTGACATATCAATTCGGCTTCAAGCAAATTGCCCTGATCTGCTTTTTTGCCCTTTATGCCCCTATTCTGCTGCTGGTGTTCTATTCATTCAACGCTGGCAGCAATCTCATGCTCTGGGAAGGATTTTCTCTCCGCTGGTATATTCAGGCGAGCGAGAACCAGCTGGTGCAGGAAGCGGCCATCCGTTCAGTTATCATCGCCATCAGCGCGTCTTTCATATCCACTCTTCTGGCGACCATGGCCGCCCTCGGAACAACTCGCACCCAGCCGTTCAAGGGGCAGCAGTTCATCTTCATTCTGATCAATCAGCCTCTGATGGTGCCTGAAATCGTCACCGCCGTCGCCCTGCTGATCTTTTTCGCCATCATCAAGAACTTTACCAACTACTTTGGCCTTGGCTATCTGATCGTGGCGCATGCGGCCTTCTGCATTCCCTTCGCCTATCTGCCCATCAAAGCAAGGCTTGACGGCATGAATCTCAGCCTTGAAACCGCGGCAAGTGATCTCTATGCACGTCCGTTCATGGTATTCCGGCGGGTAACGCTACCATTGCTCTGGCCGGGGATCATGGCCGGGGCGATGCTGGCTTTTGTTATCTCGCTGGATGATGTGATCATCACCGAATTTGTGAAAACCCCGGGACAGGATACCCTGCCCACCTATATGCTGGGGCAGCTCCGCCGGGCCATCACCCCGGAAATCAACGCCATTTCCAGCATTCTGCTGGCCATCTCACTGCTTGTCGTGACGGTATTCTTTCTCTTCACACGTAAGAAATACTGATCCGGGCTTGGTTCAGGCTTCCCAGGTGATCCGCCCATCACAGATGGTGAACTGCGCCCTTGCCTTGTCAAGATCACCGGGGTCCATGGCCTCAAGATCATGGGACATGACAGCAATATCTGCCATCATACCGGCCTTGAGCAGACCTTTCCGTGTTTCATTGAACTCCACCCAGGCATTTCCTGCCGTATAACTTTCAAGCGTCTCATGCAGGGTCTGGGCCTGATCACGCCATGGCGGCGACAACTTTTTCGGTGCCACCGCAGATTTCACATTCGGCATCACATCGACAGGGATCACCGGCCAGTCGGTTGAAAATACCACCCTTGCGCCACTGTTGCGGATATCACGCCAGGCAAAAGCGGTGGGAATCTGGTGCCCATGGAGCATCCTGTTGATGGTGTCAGAGCCGAAATACACCCCGAACGGCGCATGCCCGGGCTGGATCGAGGCCACGATGCCGAGTTCGGCAAACCGCGGCAGATCATCAGGATGGAGCACTTCGATATGTTCCACCCGGTGACGCGAATCCCGTGCGCCGTTCACCTTCCGGGCAAGCTCATAGGCATCAATCGTCTGGCGAATGGCCATATCGCCGATGGCGTGGACCGAGATCTGGAAGCCCAGCGCATCTGCCCTGACGCAGGCATCCCTGAAATGATCATTGTCAAAGACAGCATCACCAATAGTCTCAAGGCCGGGATAAGGCTCCATCATCAGTGCTGTTGAGCTTTCGACCACACCATCAACGAACATCTTAACGCGGTTGCACCAGACCCAATCACCGGTGAAATCCCGCCGCATGGCCTCGGCTTCCGCAAACCGGTCAAGACTGTCGAAACTCTTGTAATGGAAGGGGACTTCCGTTCGGCAGAGCAGATCACCCCGCTCTTCCAGCGATTTCAGCAACTCAAGCGTATAGATATTCCCGTCCATGTTATGCAATCCGGTAATCCCGTGGCTGGCGCAATGTTTCAGGCCACGGGCGATGGCATCGGCATCAAGTGCACGTTCGCCCATGCTTGCCGGCGGCTCCGGATTGCGGCCGGTAACAAGCCCGATCATATCGCGGCCACCATAGCGGGTCAGTTTCAGCACCGGGGCATAGGCGCCTGGCTCACGCAACTCACCTGCGGCCGTGCCGTCCTTTGCCATGACAATCTCCGCCCCCTTGTCAACCTCACCACCATGGAGGATGCCCGCAAGCTCAAGCGCTCTTGTATTAGCCCAGATTGTGTGGTGATCGGCTGCGAACATGGCGAAGGGCCGGTCCGGCATCACCCTGTCCAGATCATGTCGGGTGGTCTGGTGGCCTGTGGAGATGATGTTGTAATCCGCCTGAATGGCAAACAGGATCCGATCATCCGGGCAGGCTTTCGACCAGGCCTGCACTTTTTCAGCAAGCGCATCAATCCCGGCAATACCGTAGAGATCCAGATAATCCAGCTCAACCGACCCGCCGAAGAGATGGACATGGCTGTCGATAAACCCGGGCAACACGGTGTTGCCTGCCGCATCAAGGATGCGTGTATTTGCCCCCGCCATATCCCGGATATCTGCCCCTTCCCCGACAGCAATGATCTGACCATCTTTCACCGCCAGGGCAGAGGCAGAAGGCCGGGCGTGATCAAAAGTGATGAGGCGGCCATTGATAATGATCAGATCAGGGGACATGTGCACCTCCGTTCATCAGGCAAAAAGACATCGGATCACGAGAGCTCGCCTATAAAGGCTCAACAGGCGGCAGATATCTCTTTCCTGGTAATGTAATTCATTCCCATCGTAATGAGGATATCGAATGAAAAGTCGAAGCTCAATCTCTTTGAATGGCCTGAAATCGTCATGCTGCGACCGGAGAGGTAAATAAATTTTTTCAATGGGAATTTGCAAAACAGTTTTCAGGACCGGATAAAGCTGCGAACGACTTTTTTCATTCATCTTCATTTATCTCTTCACCACCCATCGAAATAATTGCCTCACGCACAACGTCTTTCAGCGAGGTTGAAAGAATGGATGTCAGGCGGAATTTGGGAATGAGAATGGCTATTCTGACGCCATGCTTGAGATTGAAAGGGCGGAAAACAATGTTTTTCGCAGATGAATTAATCAAGCGATAACTTGACATGGTGAGAGAGTCGACAAACGAATAGCCGATATTCTTTTCAACGAAAAGAAGACTGGAGATAGCCGTCTGCAACTCAATCTGCTGAAAAAACCGTCCGCCATGTTCTTTGACAATATCCCTGATCTGCACGGTTGTATAATGGTCACCATAAAGACCAACAAAGGGAATGCCGCCTAAATCTTCAGGAACAATTTTCGATTTATGGGCAATGCTGTTTTCAGCATTGATAGCAAGAAAGCCTGGCAATTTATACTCTTCAATATAATAGGATTCGCCAGCGATATCGCGCCGCGGTTCCGCAAGGCCGAGATCATATTGCTGTGAGGCGATAAGCTCGTGAATTGTGGCCGAGGTGCGTGTCATGAATGATATTTTCACCTCCGGGCGATCCGCAACATAATTCGCCAGAATTTCAGGCATCAGATACTGTGCTGCTGAAGGCAGGCACGCAACGCGCAGATCACCGACCGTGCCTTTCCTCACGGTGGTGAGCAATTCCTCTGTCATATTCAGCCGATTAATCAGGTCAAGGCTTCTTTCCAGAAGAAAATGTGCTTCCGCCGTAGGCACAAGTTTGCCTCCCACACGTTCAAACAGTGTCAGGTCCAGCATTTCCTCAAGTGTCTTGATACCCGTGGACACAGCAGGCTGTGTGCGGTTGACAGTTTCAGCTGCCTGAGACAGAGAGCCAAATTTCATGACTGCATTGAAAAAACGCAATTGCTGAAGGGTGATCATCAATAAAATTTATAGATATGACAATATTATTAAATTGAGTTTAATAATTTAGAGAATGATAATCAAGCTTTCGTGGCCATTTGATGAAAATGACCATCCACAAACAACCTTTCGGATCTACTCGAAAGAAAGGGGAGGAATAAATGACGGTTGATTATTCGAAAAGATCATTCCTGAGTGGCACGGCCAGCCTTGGGGTTGCAGCGGCAACACTGCCCATGGGAAGGTTTGCCTTTGCTGCGGGCAAGCCAGTTGAGCCGATGACACTACTGACATCCAATGCAAGCTTTGACCCGGTGCGTCCGGAAATGGGCCGCCTGATTGCCCAGGCATGCAAATCGATCGGCTGGGACGTGACCCTCGCGGCTGAAGATTACAACATGGGCATCAATAAAGTGTTCAAGGAAAAAGATTTTGACATGTTTATCGTCCGATGGACCGGACGTGCCAATCGCGTTGATCCTGAAACTTTCACCCGGATGATGTTCCATAGTGAAGGCAACTACAACAAATGGGGCTACAACGACGCTTCGATTGATGAAATGGGTGATGCCCAGCAACGTGAGATGAATGTTGAAAAGCGTCGTGAAATCGTCAAGAGCATGCAGCGCAAACTTTATGATGATGTCGCCGCTTCGCCCATCGTTCACCCCAGCATGACAAATGCCTATCGCGAAGACAGACTTGGCAATGTGGTGCCGCAGTTAGGTGAAGGCATCGGGAGCCTTTGGACAGATCTCAGCATGACGGTCAAGAAAGGTGATGGTTATGTTCGCAATGGCCAGACCTCGGCACTGAAAAATCTCAACCCTGTCAGCGTCACCGACTCAAATGAGTTCAAGGAGCTGAGGACAATTTACGATCGCCTGATTCAGGTCGGGCCGAATGGTGAACTTGTTCCATGGGCGGCAACTTCGGTGAAGGCTGTTGACAGCACAACGATCGATATCGTTCTCAGGGACGGGATGAAATTCCATGACGGCAACCCGGTGACGATTGAAGATGTGAAATTCACCTTTGAATATTACAAAAAGTGGAAGGCGCCTTTCTTCATATCGTCGCTCGAAAAGTTCGAAGATATGTCTGTCACCGGCGCCAACAGCATGCGTATCAAATTGTCAGAGCCGCATGCGCCATTGATGATCAACTTCTTTGCGCAGATTTTCATCATCCCGCAGCATATCTGGAAAGATATTCCCGAAAAGGCTGGTGTTGATGATGTGCTCAACTTTGCCAACGAAAACCCGATTGGAAGCGGGCCATTCAATTTTGATTATTGGGATCGTGGCAAGGAACTGAAAGTTTCTGCGTTCGAACACCATTTCGCAAAACCGAAATGCGCCGGCATGATCCGTATCACCTATGGCAGCCATGACGCCATGGCTGCAGCGATAGAAGCCGGCGAGTGTGACCGGACACGCTATATACTCAAGCCTACGCTGGTGCAGGATCTGGACAAGATCAACGGCATTGTCGGTAAAGGGTATGCGAGCCACGGTTGGTATGGCTTTATGTATAATCACACCCGCGGACCGCTGCAGGATCGTGCTTTCCGTGAGGCTGTTGACCATCTGGTACCACGTGACGTTATCCGTGAGGTCATCATGTCAGGCTTTGCCACCAACGGGGGCTCAACCATCGCTCCGGCCAATGAATACTGGCATGAGGCCGCTATTAAACCGCGGCCGAATAATGTCAAATTGGCAAAGGATATCCTGTCTAAGGCTGGATATAGCTGGGATTCCTCCGGCACGCTTCATTATCCGGGTTAATCGCCTGTAATGCAGATACCTGCATAAGAGCCGGGCAGGGTCTCCCTGCCTTGCCCGGCCACACTTAAAAATAAATTAGAACACAGATTTGGAGTCCGAGTGTGGCTGAATATCTGCTCAGACGGCTGGTTTACACCTTCATCACTATTTTTGCCGTTGCTTCCATTTTATTTATCATATTCCGGTTACTTCCCGGTGATGCCACCCTGCAGGTGATTAGCCCTGCCATGGATGAGTCGGTGCAAAAACGTATGAAGGAAGCCTTTGGTCTCGATAAATCTCTCTGGCAACAATACTTGATTTATCTTAAGAACCTGATCACTTTTGACTGGGGGCGGTCATTTGTAACATCGCAACCCGTCATGGATATTTTGCAGTATCGTTTCTGGAACACGGTCCTTCTGATGACGGCAGGGATGTGTTTCACTCTCGTCATTGGCATCAGCGCAGGCATTCTTATGGCCTGGCACCGCAATGGCCTTGTTGATGTCATCGGCACCGTATCAGGACTTATCTTTCAAGCGGCCCCGCCATTTGTAACAGGTCTGCTTTTGCTGATGTTGCTCAGCTACAACCTCGGGCTTTTCCCAACGGGAGGAATGTATCCCCCGGGTCAACGACCTGACGGACTACTGGAAATGCTGATGATGCCTGCTTTCTGGGAACGGATTGTGCTGCCGACAATCACGGTCAGTCTTTATTATATCACCACACCAATGCTGGTGATGCGTGATTCCATGCTCGAAATCCTGGGCAGTGATTTCATTGAACTGGCCCGGGCCAAAGGATTGGCCCCTCGCGTGGTGATGATCAAACACGCGGCGCGAAACGCCCTTCTTGCCGTAGTTACGCTTGGTTCCATCATGGTAGGCTTTGCCATCGGTGGACAAGTGGTGGTTGAAGCGCTGTTCTCCTGGCCGGGAATGGGACAGCTCATGGTCGAAGCCGCTGCATCCCACGATTATCCCGTCGCGCAAGGCACCTTCCTGATGCTGGCAGTGCTTGTCATTATGCTCAATCTCTTCACGGATATTATCTACTGCTACCTCGACCCACGGATCAAGGTGTCCAAATCAGGGATGGATGAAAGATGAATACCATCGAAAATACAGTTATTGAGGCCGTGAATATTTACCGGGTCAGTATTCCGCTGATCAATCCGTATTACCTCTCAAAAATCTATGACACGATCACCCATAGCGACGTGGTGGTGGTGGAACTGATCGCGGAAGGTGTTTCCGGATGGGGTGAGGCAGACCCCGGAGGCATCATGTTCACCGGTGACACCTGCGATGACGTCATGGGATTTTACGCCAACGGTGGCGCCAGTTCCCTGCACGGAAAGCGATTGGGTGATCTGATTTCAGGTGTGGCACTGGAAGGTATGCGGGGGGCCACAAAAAGCGCCATCAATGTGGCGGCGTATGACCTGGCCGGGCGGATGGCCAAAACGCCTGTCTGGAAAATGCTTGGTGAAAAGCATCATACCGCCCTGCCGAGCCTGTGGCCAACCTCTTCAGGAACCACCGAACAGGATATGCAGGTCATTCATGAAAAATACGAACTTGGCTATCGCACCTTCATGCTGAAGATGGGCAGCAACCCGGTGAAAGAGGATATAGTCCGTACCCATGATGTCTTTGGCCAACTGCCTCAGGATGTGCGCCTGATGGTCGATGCCAATCAGGGCTGGGGTTTTGAAGAGGCGAGCGCCTTCATGACCGGAACAGCCGATATCCCCCTGGCCCTGATAGAGCAACCTATTATCGCTTCGGATTATGGCCGGATACATGAATTGCGGGCATTGGCACCAAACCCTATCTCCGTAGATGAAAGTCTCCAATGCTATGACGATGCCGCACGCATCATCGATGCCGGTGGTGCAGATATATTCAGCGTAAAAATTTCAAAAAATGGGGGGCTGACCGAAGGACTGGCCATCGCCAGACTGGCAGAACAGCATGGTGTCAGGATCATGATGAACAGCATGATTGAGCTTGGCATCACGCAAGCCGCTGCCCTGCATCTGGGATGTGTATCACCAAATGTGGTCGATTTCGGCCATGCCTTTATGTCCGTGCAACGCACGACAGACGATATCACCGATTTTGCTGACTGGAAAACACGCGGGACAGTCACGTTATCAGATAAACCCGGGCTCGGCATTCAGATCAACCGTGATAAAATTGATCAATACTGCCTGGCCAGGCTGGAGGGTTAGGATGCAAACGGGCAATAATCGCCTCATCGGAATTTTGAAAGTTCTGCACAGGCAATATAAAATTATGACCTCCAACACCTATGGCCTGATAGGCTTCTGGGTGGTCGCATTCTTTTTCACCGTTGCGTTATTTGCCCCGATGATTGCCCCGTATCCCATCTGGGAAATGCAATTTGACGATCAAACAGGGCAGTTGGCCATGCTGCAACCGCCATCCTTGCAGTTTCCACTTGGCACAACACATCTCGGCTACGATCTCTTCTCGCAGATTGTTATGGCAACACGAACCACCGTGATGATAGGCCTTATCTCCGGTTTCATTTCTATCATGATCGGGGCGAATATCGGCCTGATTGCCGGATATTATGGCGGCCTTATTGATGAGTTCCTGATGCGTTGCACGGATGTGCTCTATGGCATGCCATTCCTGCCGTTTGTGATTATCCTGATTTCACTGTTTGGCCGGAAGATCGAATTTGTCATTCTGGCCATTGCCCTTATTGTCTGGCGTACCTCGGCGAGAGTAATCAGAGCGCAGACAATTTCGATCAAACAACGCCAGTTTGTTACTGCCGCAAGGGCGAGGGGCTGTAGCCATCTGCGGATAATATACCGCCATATCCTGCCCAATGTTCTGCCGTTGCTGTTGCTTTACACCTCTTTCAACATCGCCTGGTCGATCGTGACTGAAGCCAGCGCCAGTTTTCTTGGGTTCGGCGACGGGGATACGATCAGCTGGGGCGGCATGCTCTACGAATTATGGCTTTCGGGAAAAACCCGCGTGGCATGGTGGTGGTTCCTTCCTCCGGCCATTTGTATCGTTGCCCTCGTGACCTCGCTCGTCTTTATCAGCCGGGCATATGAGGAATATGCCAATCCACGCCTGAGGGAGACACGCTAGCCATGCTACTCGATGTAAAAAACCTCAGTGTCATATACCGCATGGACGGACAGCACATTCATGCCGTCAACCGACTGTCTTTCCAATTGCAGGAAAATGAAATCTTCGGGGTGGTGGGTGAAAGCGGGTGCGGAAAGTCCAGCCTGATCAAAGCCTTGCTGAGGCTGGTCGCCCGGAATGGTTCAGTCGTTGCAGATTCAGTCAGTTTCAACGGCAGTGAATTATTGCAGATGCCGATGGAGGAATTTCGCAAGTCAATTCTCTGGCAGAAAATCGCCCTTGTGCCGCAAAGTGCGATGAATTCTCTTAATCCTGTCTACAAGGTCGGCCCGCAAATTGTTGAAGCTATCGCCGCCCATAAACAGATGCCCGAACGGCAGGCCCGTGAGAAAGTCCATGATCTTTTTGAAAGTGTAGGATTACAAAAGGAACTCTTCGACAGTTATCCGCACCAGTTTTCAGGCGGGATGCGACAGCGCGCAATGATTGCCATGGCGCTGGCACTTGACCCGAAGCTGATCATCATGGATGAGCCGACCACAGGACTGGATGTGCTTGTTCAGGACAAGATCCTGAAGACTTTACGCCGTATCAAGGATGACACGAAATGCTCAATGATGATCATCTCACATGACATTGCCATCATGTCAGAAATTGCGACGCGGATCGGCGTTATGTATGGAGGAAGTTTTGTGGAAATTGCCCCGACCCATGATCTCTTTAAGGATCCTTCTCATCCTTACACGATGGGGCTGACCAATGCCTTTCCTTCTATTCGTGAACTGGGCAAAGAGTTGATATCCATCCCCGGCTCTCCACCTGTCATGACGCAGGAGGAAGACAAATGCTGGTTTGAACCGCGTTGCCCTTTTGCCACCAATGACTGCCAAATGACGTTCCCAGCTGCAACAAAGGCAGGATCTGATCATATTGTGAGTTGTTTGCGCTCCGCCGAACGTAAGAAACTTGCACGATTGGCCAAGGAAAAAACCACATGGACATCCTAAGCCTTCAGCATGTATCGCAGGAATTCTTCCTGCCGCGTACCTTCACCGATATCGTGACCAATCGTCCGCCGCGGAGTATTCGCGCGGTGCAATCTATGAATCTCTCTATCCACGAAAACGAAATCCTCGGGATTGCGGGGGAGTCGGGATGTGGCAAATCAACGACTTGTCTGATTGCAGCAGGCCTTCTGACGCCAACCGGCGGCGACGTCCTGCATCGGGGACAACCATTGGCTGACATGGATGATACAAGGAAAAGGACTTTCCGGCGGTCGGTTCAGATTATCTTCCAGGATCCCTATGAATCCCTCAATCCCAGGTTTGAAATTGGGGATACCGTCGCCGAAGGACCCCGTGCCATGCAGTTATGGCCTGAAGAGGTTATTCAGGAAAAGGTACGGTCCATCCTGGCAGCCGTTGGTCTTGATCCTGATCGCTTCATGAAACGTTACCCCCATGAACTAAGCGGTGGTGAGCGTCAGCGTGTCGGGATCGCTGCCGCACTTGTGATGGAGCCGGATATCGTTTTCGCTGATGAACCTTTATCCATGCTTGACGTCTCAATCCGGGCTGACATTCTGACCCTGATCAGGACATTGGCCGCAGAACGAAAATTCTCCTGTGTTTACGTCTCGCATGATCTTTCTATCCTGGGCAATGTCGCGGACCGAATTATGATCATGTATCTTGGGCAGGCCGTGGAAATCGGCACCGCCAGAGATGTGCTCACCAACCCAAAACATCCCTATACAAAGGCATTAATCTCAGCCGTCCCTATTCCTGATCCAACCATTGATCGCGGGACACCCAAGATCATTGGCGATTTGTCCATGCCGGTGAATGCTCATCAGGGGTGCCAGTTTGCCCCGAGATGCCCCTATGCAAAAGACGCATGCTGGCGGGAATTCAAGCCCTTAAGCAGCACAACGGATCAGCATCAGTCTTCCTGCCTGCGTGAGAATGAAGCCGAAGTTCTCAAGGAGATCAGCCATGCGGACAGAGGCTGACTTTGCTGTTATCGGTGGTGGCATCGTTGGCCTTTCTATTGCCCATGGACTTTTAAATCACGGCCGCTCCGTGATCTGTATTGACGGAACGGATGCAGATTTTCGTGCTTCGCGGGGAAATTTCGGTCTTGTATGGGTTCAGGGCAAAGGGATCTCTGCTCCCCATTATGCCGCCTGGTCACAAAAAGCGGTACGTGAATATCCTGATTTTGTTGCCGGCCTCACCGATGATACCGGTATTGAAGTCAGCCTTCAGCAGACAGGAGGATACGAATATTTCAATGATCCTGAAACGATGACTGAGCGGATTAATCAGTTCACGTCGCTCCGGAAGGCACTCGGCGGTGACTATCCTTATGAAATCCTGTCAGCAGAAGATATTCGCGCAGCTGAACCGATGGTCGGGGGAGAAACAGTCGGCGCAAGTTACTATCCCCATGATGGTCATGTTAACCCTCTTCAACTCTTAAAGGCACTGGCGGAATCCTGCCAGAAGCATGGGCTTTCCCATTATCTTGGCGAGAAGTTAACGCAAGTGAAACATGATAGAGATGGGTTTCGTCTGAAAACTCTGAAGGGACTTGAAGTCACTTCTGATAAGGTTGTCCTTTGTGCAGGTCTCGGCGCCAAGGTTTTAGGGCCGATGTTCGGATTCAAAGGGTTGGTGCGCCCACAGCGCGGCCAGGTGCTGGTGACGGAAAAACTGCCTCCTGTGCTGAACAGGCCTTCCGTCACCATCCGTCAGGTCAATGAAGGCGCTATCCAGATAGGCGACTCCAAAGAAGAAGTGGGTTTCAATGACAGCGAAACCCAGTCACAAATGGCGCGGATAGCCAGGAACGCCATCAAGATAATGCCGAAACTGGCACAGTTGCGCCTGGTGCGCTCATGGGGGGCTTTACGTGTAATGTCCCCTGACGGTCTGCCGATTTATCAGGAGTCAAGAACAATGCCAGGGGCATTTCTGGTCACCTGCCACAGTGGCATTACCTTGGCGGCTACGCATTCACGCAACCTCAGCCGCTGGCTGGTTGGCACCAAAGATGCCCCGGACCTGAGCGATTTCAGTGAGGATCGATTTAATGGCTGATCTCTATTTCTATTTTGATAACAAAAAAATTCCGTTCACGCATGGAATGAGCGTGGCAGCAGCCTTGCTTCGTGCCGGGATTACGGATTTCCGCCAGACGCAGGTTGGCAACCTGCCGCGGGGACCTTTCTGCATGATGGGTGCCTGTTTTGATTGTCTTCTCGTTGTTGATGGCATGCCGAACAGGCAGGGATGCATGACACCGGCGAAACAGGGGATCAGAATCAGCCGCCAATCAGCACAAACCATACTGGAGGATGGGTAGATGCGGGTGGGCGTGATTGGTGGCGGACCGGCAGGAATGATGGCTGCATTAACCCTTGTTGAAAAAAACATTGAAGTGACACTCTTTGATGAGCAACCGTCCGCAGGGGGGCAAATCTACCGTCATATAGCCAATACAAACCCAGAAGAAGCAAGACGGTTCGGGGATGATTATGTCGCTGGTGGAGACCTTGTGAAGCGATTTCAGTCTGCGTCCCTGACCGATAAGCTGACGCATATCTCAACTGCAACCGTGTGGTCGGTTTCAGAAGACAGGGAAGTGGCCTGGTCAATTAATGGACAGAGCTTCAGCCAGGGTTTCAGCGCCATCATCCTTGCCACCGGCGCGCTTGAGCGGGCCATGCCGGTGCCCGGATGGACCAATCCGGGGGTGATGACCGCAGGTGCAGCCCAGATCCTGATGAAAACCGCCGGCTTTGTCCCGAAAAATGCCGTGCTCATTGGTTCCGGCCCGTTGCTTTACCTGGTGGCAACCCAGATGCTGGAGATGGGGAATTCGCCGGTCGCGTTGCTGGAAACCCAGAACTTCCAAGATTATTTTCGTGCTATGACAAAACTTCGGCCCGGCCCTGTTGTTTTCTCTTATCTGCTTAAGGGAGCACGCATGCTCCGCCAGTTATCAAGAGCAGGAGTAAAGCGATATAAGGGGGTCTATGATGTCAGTATCTCCTCGGATAAAAACACCCATATAATCCGGTTTGATATCAACGGCTCGCCTTATCAGATTGAAGCCGGATCAGTACTGTTGCATGCTGGCGTCCAACCCAATATCCAGTTTTCACAATCCCTGGGACTTGCCCATCAGTGGAACAAGATCAATCAATGCTGGGAACCTGAAACTGACGCTATGGGACGGACAAGTCGGGAGCATATCTATATTGCTGGCGATGGTGCCGGCGTGCTTGGAGCAGATGCGGCTAAACTTTCAGGCGAATTGGCCGCGATGGCTGTATTGCACGATCATGGCTTTCATGTCGATGCTGCAACAGAAGCCGCAACCCTGGCAAATCATCGCCGATATCGGTCTATTCGCAGTTTTCTGGACACACTTTATGCACCGAAGCACTGGCATAATTTACCTGATGATGACACTATCATCTGCCGGTGTGAAGAAGTGACCGCGGGCAAGGTACGGGATGCTGTGCATCTCGGATGCCTGGGCCCCAATCAGCTTAAGGCATTTTCCCGTTGCGGGATGGGGAATTGCCAGGGGCGATATTGTGGCCTTACTGTTGTCAACCTGATTGCCGACACCCGCAACCTGCCACCTGAAGAGGTTGGCTATTACCGTATACGATCACCGATCAAACCTGTTACCCTGGAGGAGATTGCCAACCATGACATCATCGATTGAAAGACATAACACCACCCGCCGCATGAGCAAAATCGTCATTCATAACGATATTGTCTACCTTTGCGGGCAGGTGGGCAATCGCGGCGACAGTATCGAAGATCAGTGTCTTGAGACGTTCCGGCGTATTGATGCCTTGCTGGAAGAGGCCGGAACATCCAAGGAACGAATGCTGCAGGCTATTGTCTGGCTCAAAACAATGGATGATTTTGATGCCATGAACACGCTTTGGGAAGAATGGGTACCCGAAGGCTGTGCACCGGCACGCGCGTGCGGGCGCGTTGAAATGGCGTCGGATGAATTGCTTGTCGAAATCACCGTCACCGCCGCCCGGTGATGCGCATCCGGCTCTCCTGCCCGGAAAAGGTGAAGTTGAACCCGGCATAAGCACGGGCAATCATCCCTCGCTTACCTCATATAGTTTAAGCGTTCGGCTATCTACTCCGCCGCGTCGGTACCGGCACGCTTGACCGGGTCTTCCCAAACAGGTTCACGCTTTTCGATAAAGGCGTTAATGCCCTCTTCGGCATCGCGTTCGAGCATGTTTTCAACCATCACCCGGGCGGTGTAGCGGTACGCTTCGTCAAGTGGCATTTCTGCCTGCCGGTAGAAAGCTTCCTTGCCGATCTTCAGCGTTGCGGCTGATTTTGACGCAACAGACCGGGCCAGTTCCATCACCGCATCCTCAAGCTCGTCTGATGCGACAACAGAGTTCACAAGCCCCCAGTCTGCGGCCGTCGGGGCATCAATCATCTCACCGCCAAGCAGCATCTGCATCACTCTTTTCCGGGGCAGGTTTCGGGAAACCGCCACCATGGGCGTTGAACAGAACAGCCCGATATTGACCCCGGGTGTTGCAAAACCTGCCTCTTCCCCCGCAATGGCCAGATCACAACTGGCAACCAACTGGCATCCGGCTGCCGTGGCAATCCCCCTGACACCGGCAATAACAGGTTTCGGGCACCGCACGATTGCCTGCATCATGGCGGCGCAGGATTCCATTGTTTTGGTGAAAAAACCATGCCCGCGATCATCTTCCGCGCGCGCCGCCGACATTTCCTTAAGGTCATGCCCGGCACAAAAGGCCGGCCCTTCGGCCGTGATCACAATGACCCGGACAGCGGCATTATCACCCAGCCTGTCAATCGCCTCATGCAGGGTGGAAATCATCGTGAGCGAAAGACTGTTCCGTGCCGCCGGACGGTTCAGCACAAGCCTTGCTACACCATCATCAATGCTCTCCAGCAGAATTGGATTTTCCATCCTTGTGATCTCCGGGGTAGAATTTCCTGCCATAATACCGCCAGGGGAAATGACTTACCCTTTTTCGCATGGCCGGTTGCGATTAGCTTTATCTTCGATTACATAAAGGATACCTGATTTAGATAATTTTTCCAGCGCGGATAATCATGCCTCCTTTCGACATACCTGTTCCAGATGGTGTCTTTGCCGAAACTGTCACCGAGGTTGAGCACTTCACGGACAGGCTTTTCCGTTTTCGTCTGACACGACCTGCATCGTTCCGTTTCCGGTCAGGAGAATTTGTCATGATCGGATTGCCGCCACAGACGGCAGATGACAAGACCGTCTGGAGGGCGTATTCCATCGCAAGTCCGGCTTGGGATGAGACCGTGGAATTCTATTCCATTAAGGTTCCCGGCGGACCACTGACGGAACATCTGCAGAAAATACAGAAAAACGATATTGTCTGGATGCGGAAAAAACCCACCGGCACGCTTGTCCTGGATGCTCTTTTGCCCGGCAAGAGGTTATGGATGATTTCAACAGGCACAGGTTTTGCGCCTTTTGCCTCCCTGATCCGCGATCCCGAATCCTATGAAAAATTTGATCAGCTGATTGTTACGCATACATGCCGTAACGTGGCTGAACTTGCCTATTCCATCCAGACAGTATCAGCAACACTGAGCGATCCCCTTGTCGGCGACATGGCCCGGGACAGGCTCCATCTCGTGACCACCACCACCCGGGAGGAAAGCCCGTTCATGGGACGCATCACCACGCTGATGGAGAACGGCCGGCTTTTCGATCATCTCGGGGTTCCCGGCCTTGACCGGGAACAGGACCGTGTCATGATCTGCGGCTCGATGGATATGCTTAAGGACGTCAAGTCCATCGTCGAAGGTCTACGCTTCATTGAAGGCGCAAATTCATCGCCGGGGGAATATGTGGTCGAACGCGCTTTTGTGGACTGATCCGGCCGCTTCAGGTTTCGGACGTCACCGCAACAACCGCCAGACAATCCCCCATTCCAACAAGCCCCGGGAAATGCCTTGCTGCAAGTATCCCGTCACGTTTCGCCAGAACAGTTTCGGGCTGAACACCTGTACGGTCCAGCGGCCATATGCGGGCCAACGGCTCACCTTTTCTGACACTCCGGCCCAGATCAACCATGGGCTCGATCATCCCCTCGGTTTCGGCAAAAGCAAAACACTCCGCGTCAGGCATATCAAGAATACGGGTTGGCTCAAACTGGATTTTCTCATTCAGAATTCCGGCATGAGACAGCAGATTCCGCGCACCCTTAAGGGCAATTCGGGCGGTTTCAGCCGTGATGGTGCCGCCGCCACTCAATTCCGTTGTCACGAAAATTTTCCCCTGTTCTTCAACCGCGGTGTCGTACATGCCGACATTGTCAATCTCCAGCATCGTCATCGAATAAGGGGCATTAAAAGCCATCATGGCTTCGGTTGATCTGGCTTCGAGATCTTTGTCTGGTAGTCGGTGGCATGCCGCAAAAGGGATGAAATCGAGCGTTTTCCCCCCTGAATGAAAATCCAGCACAAGATCAGCCATGGGCACGAGGGTACGCTGAAAATAATCCGCGATTTTGGCGGTGATCGTCCCGTCAGGCGTGCCGGGAAAAATCCTGTTCATGTTGCCGCCATCAATGGGTGAAGTTCGCGTTCCGGCCCTGAACGCGGGATAATTCATATACGGTATCAGAATAACGCGCCCACGTATCATCTCAGGCTCAAGGCTCGCGGTGAGGTTCTGTATCGCCACCGGCCCCTGGTATTCATCACCATGGTTTGCCCCGGTAAACAAAGCCGTCGGTCCGTCGCCATTGCGGATCACCGTGATCGGTATCATCAGGTTCCCCCAGGCCGAACTATCTCGGCTGTGGGGCAGTCGCAGATACCCGTGATGGCAGCCATCTTTATCAAAGGGAATGGTGGGTTCAATCGGGCTTGGTTTCATCTTTTCTATCCTCTGATCAACAACTGACGCGGCACATCCGCAAGACATTCCGGTGCACCATCGGTGATAACAATACTTTCAGTGATCTCAAGCCCCCAGTTTTCCATCCACAGGCCCGTCATGAAATGAAAGGTCATGCCAGCCTCAAGCACGCTTTCATCGGTATCGCGAATAGACATTGTACGTTCACCCCAATCCGGCGGGTATGAAATGCCGATCGGATATCCGGCACGATTGTTCTTTTCAATCCCGTACCGTCGGAGTGTGCCGAAAAAGGCGCGGGCAATATCGGCGCAACGGCGTCCGGCCCGTGCTTCTTCGAGCCCGGCTTCCATGCCTTCAAGCACGGCTTTCTCCGCCTCCAGCATCTCCGCCGGCGGCTTGCCAAGAAAGACCGTGCGTGACAGCGGGCAATGGTAGCGATGCACCACCCCGGCAATTTCAAAGAATGTGCCCTCACCGGATTTCATCGGCTTGTCATCCCAAGTCAGATGTGGGGCGGCAGCATCACTTCCCGAAGGCAGAAGCGGCACAATGGCCGGATAATCACCCCCATAACCCAGATCATCATCATATCTGAGCCCGGCATCATAGATCTCCGCGACAAGATTGCTCTTTCGCAAACCAGGCTCGATGGTTTCAGCGATCCGCCGGTGCATCTTGCTCACAATCTGCCCGGCCTGACGCATATAGGTGAGCTCCTGCTCAGATTTGACCGCGCGTTGCCAGTTCACAAGGCTGGTGGCATCGACAAAACGGGCATTCGGCAAATGACGGGTCAGGGAACGATAGGCCGCCGCACTGAACCAGTAATTGTCCATTTCAACCCCGATGGTTGCGCCTGCATAGCCCTTGTCTTCGAGAATACTGGAAAGATAATCCATGGGATGACGTTCCGTGGACTGCACGTAATGATCTTCATACCCGATGATATGATCCGGTTTCATGAAACAGGTCCGGACCGCGCCATTGGCATCCTGCCCCCGGCCAAACCAGTACGGTTCCCCCTCAAGCCCGAGGAGGACACATTGATGGACGTAAAATGACCAGCCGTCGTATCCCGTCAGCCAGGCCATATTGGACGGATCGCTGACAATCAGCATGCTGATCCCCAGCTTTTCCATGGCGGCCCGGGTGCGGGCCAGCCTTTGTTCATATTCGGCGATGGAAAAGTATAGTGTGGGTGTGATCATCGCTAACTCCTCAAAAATAACAAATTCACGATGCTTTCCGGGACGCCGGTGATGGCGACGCCTTCAGGTTCCATTGATTGAGCTGTTGTTCTGCCATATTCATGGCGGCAAGTTTGATGTGACCAAATCCCCGCACGGTCAGAACAATCTCAACCATCTCCTCAAACCGTGAGATCTGATCGGCAGAAAGTGACCCGGCAGATGAAGAGATAAGCGATATCACCTGCTCCCGGAAGGCGCGTTCACGCCGACGTTCCAAAGGCAGACCAAAAGGATCCAGCCATGTTCCCCGCAATCTCCGCATTGGTGCCAGTATCCGGAAGACACCGGTCATCCACGGGCCAAAGCGGAGTTTTCCTGGCGTGCCGTCCCGATGCCGGAGCCAGCCCAGCATCGGCGGCGCAAGGTGATAGTTCATCCGAACCGATGCCCCGAATTCCGACTTGATTCTTGCGGTGAATTCATTCGATGTCATCAGCCTTGCCACTTCATATTCATCCTTGATATGCATGACCCGGAAAAGAGCCCGGGCAGTTTTGCGGGCAATGCGATCATCATCCCCGTCAATCCGTCTGACCGCTGCACAAACCTCATCCATGATCTTTTGGTAACGTCCGGCGTAGTTCTTGTCCTGATATCGGGCAAGCTGACCGGCAAAATAGCTGACCGCTTCAGCCGCCGGCATCGTATCAAGTGCCGGTTTTTCGTCCGGACGGATCAGACCGGCGGCGGCGAGAACACGCGGCTCATCCACCATCAGCCAGCGTCCCCAGTTCAGCGCCTTGAGATTGGTTTCAACATCAACACCGTTGAGCCGCAAGGCTTCGGCAAGCGAGTCATAACTCACCGGCAGGAATCCACCCTGCAGGGCAGCACCAAGCAACATGACATTAGCGCTGGTTGCCCGCCCCAGAAGACGCTCGCAAAGACCGGCGGTATCAAAATGCGTGATTTTCCTGCTATCCATTACCGCAGAAAGGCGCGCCAGCAGAAGACGGTCGTCAACAACGTGGCCTGTGCCAACCCCGTCCACCCCGACAGGATCGATGCGGGCACTGATAATCGCATGGCTTCTTTCTGCATCGAGACTTTTCAGCACCATGTCACCGGCGGCAACAACCGCATCACAGCCGATCAGAAGATCCGTGGACCTGGCGGGCAGACGAACCATCCTTCCCTTCAGGTTCTCGTTGCGTGACATGCGCACCTGGCTCGTCACCCCGCCGTTTTTCTGGGAAAGACCTGTCTGGTTGACGGCCTGGGCCGATATTCCTTCAATCCGGCCAGCCATCACCAGCACCGCAGAAAGAGTGGACACCCCGGTGCCGCCGATCCCGGCAAGAAAGATGTTGCGAATACCCCCATCCGGCGACGGCGGCGGCGGGAGATCCCTGTCTTCAGGCAAATCAGGAAATTCTTGCCGGTTAACGTCGCCACTTCCGGTCACTGAGACAAAACTCGGACAGAACCCCTCACGGCAGGAATAATCCTTATTGCACACCGTCTGGTCGATCTGCTTCTTGATCCCTTCCGGGGTAATGGCCGGTTTGACAGCAACACAGTTGGATTTAACCGCGCAGTCACCGCAACCTTCACAAACAGCTTCATTGATGAAAAGACGTTCCGGACGGTCTGGGATCTTGCCGCGCTTACGGCGACGACGCAATTCTGCCGCACAGGTCTGAACATAGATAAGGCCTGTCACGCCTTTGGTCCGGGCCAGATCTTCCTGCACCGGGATCAGATCACGTCGGTGGTGAAATCTTGTTCCGGCAGGCCAGGTGCCTGTCTTTTTCAGCGCATCCGGATCATCGCTGATGACCACAACACCGGCCGCCCCCTCGGCGGTAATCTGCCGGGCAATTTCATCCGGTGATGAGCCACCTTGGGCGTTCTGTCCGCCGGTCATGGCTACAGCGTCATTATAAAGGATCTTGAACGTCATATTTACGCCAGCCGCAATCGCCGCACGAATGGCAAGATATCCTGAATGGGTGTAGGTACCGTCCCCGAGATTCTGAAACGTATGGTCGATATCAGAAAACGGTGCCCGGCCAATCCAGAACGCACCCTCACCACCCATCTGGGTGAAATTGGTGATCGTATCCGGGGTAAGAAAGCCGCTGATGGAATGGCAGCCTATGCCCATGCCTGTCACGGACCCGTCGGGAAGTTTGGTGCTCGAATTATGCGGACATCCGGCGCAATAATAGGGTGTTCTCGCCGCAACAGGCGGCAGATTCCCCAAATCAGCCCCTCTCCGGATATCTTCAAGCTTTATATCATGGGCGCTTGCCCGCCGGACAATAGCCCCGGTCACCCCTTCAAGGCTGAGCTCACCATAGGCCGGAAGCAGCGCCACGTTTTCCGGGTCTGTCTTGCCGGAAAGACGAGGGCGCTCAGCCTGATTGACGAGAAGATGGGCAAGCTGGTCTTCAACAAGGCTTCGTTTTTCCTCAATAACAAGAACTTCGTCAAACCGCCGGGCGAAATCAAGCATGGCATCAGGTTCAACAGGCCAGGGCATCGCAACAGACATCAGCGCAATACCCTCCGCTGACGGGTCTTCAAGCCCGAGCATATGGAGAGCCTCCCGGGTTTCGGTCACCGCCTTGCCGACAGCAATAATGCCGAGTTTGCCGCGTTCGGGCAGTGGGGTTACGGGAATGTTAACCGGATTTTCTTTCTGCCAGCGAAGAGCTCCCGGAAGACGCAGCTGATAAAGGCGTTCTTCGCGCAGTATCGCCGGATCATGCTTGCCGACATGAACAGGGCCTGCATCTGCCGGGATGTTAAAGCCGGGACGAATGGACCCCATATCCAGCACCACATTGGCATCAGCTGTATCGATCACGATTTTGAGGCCAACACATGTGCCGGCGTAACGTGACAACGCAAAAGCCTGAAGCCCCATCGGGATGATGTCTTCAACACGCCGCGGGAAGAAATAAGGCATCCCCATGGCAATAAAAGTCTGATCAGACTGGTACGCAAGGGTCGACGATTTCCCTGTCGGGTCATCACCCACGGCAATCACCATCCCGCCTTTCGGCGCAACCCCGCCCTGATTGGCATGACGCAAGGCGTCCACGGATCGGTCCAGCCCCGGGCCCTTGCCATACCATAAGCCGAAAACACCATCGTAAAGCCCGTGATCATAAAGGCCGATATGCTGACTGCCCCAGAGCGCTGTTGCCGCCAGCTCTTCGTTGACCGCAGGCTGAAAGACTATACCTTCCTCATCAAGAAACCGGCGCGACCGTGCAAGTTCAAGGTCAAGGCCACCAAGCGGCGAGCCGGGATATCCACTGACAAGCCCTTTTGTGTTCAGTCCTGCCTCACGGTCCAGCCTGGCCTGTTCAAGGAGAAGACGCACAAGAGCCTGTGTTCCGCTGATCAGTGCAGGCCCCGACGACAAGCTGTAGCAATCGTGAAGATTGATGCCCATTTTCCCTCGCAAAATCATCACGGATGAACATATCAACGCTAGCCGATTCACCTGGCAAAGCCTAGGCACTAATTGGCAAAGAATAGCGTTTGACGTCAGATGAAATCGCCACCTAGTATAGATACGCCTTAAGGCCGGCAAATTCTCGCCTTTGTGTGAAGTCAGGACAGAAAAAGAAATGCGGAGCGTTCCATGACCGATGTATATGTGCTTTCAGCCACGCGTTCAGCTATTGGCAGTTTTGGCGGCAGCCTTAAAGACACCCCGCCGATTGATCTTGGTATCAGTATTGCCCGGTCTGCAATCGGCTTGTCCGGTCTTGACGCATCGAAAATCGGCCATGCTGTTATCGGCAATGTCATCCATTCCGAACCTCGAGATATGTATATTTCGCGATGCATATCGATCGGCGCCGGCATGGCGGAAGGGGCGCCGGCGCTGACGGTAAACCGGCTTTGCGGCAGCGGATTGCAGGCGATTGTCAGCGCCACCCAGTTGATCCGTCTCGGCGATACGGAAACAGCACTCGCCGGAGGAGTTGAGGTGATGAGCCGGAGCAGCCATATCATCCCCGGCCTGCGATGGGGCGCGCGCATGGGTGATGCCGGTGTGCAGGATATGATGCTCGGGGCACTTCATGATCCGTTCGGGCTCGGCCATATGGGCGTGACAGCCGAAAATGTCGCCGCCGATTACGGCATCAGCAGGGATGAGCAGGATCATTTTGCCTGGGAAAGCCAGCAACGCGCGGCGCGTGCAAGGGCTGAAGGATATTTCAACAGTCAGATCAGCCCCGTTGAAGTCATTCAACGTCGCAAGCCCGTTATCTTTGATCAGGACGAATATATCCGTGATGATACGACGGTCTCCTCCCTCGGGGATCTCCGGGCTGTCTTTCAGAAAGATGGTTCGGTCACCGCTGGCAACGCATCCGGTATCAATGATGGTGCCGCCATGCTTGTTCTTGCTTCGGCAGCGGCTGCCAAAGCCGGGGACGCGGCCCCGCTGGCCCGTATTGTCAGTTACGGCTTTGGAGGTGTTGCGCCGCGGATTATGGGCATGGGGCCGGTACCGGCAAGCCGGATGGCGCTTGAGAAAGCGGGGCTCAGGATCACTGATCTTGAGGTGGTGGAAAGCAATGAGGCTTTTGCCGCCCAGGCTTGTGCCGTGTCGAAAGAGCTTGGTCTTGCCTCTGATATCGTCAACCCGAACGGCGGCGCGATTGCCCTTGGTCATCCTGTCGGCGCAACCGGGGCTGTGATCATGACCAAACTGATCCATGAGCTGAAACGGAGGAATGGACGTTACGGCATGGCAACCATGTGTATTGGCGGCGGTCAGGGTATCAGCGTCATTGTCGATGCAGAAATGTGAAATCAACACGAAAATTCATTTATTTTAAAAGACAGTAAAGACAGGGAGAACGGCAATGGCCACAACTGAACTCAGCCTCGATGAGATTTACGCACTTGCTTACGATTGTCTCACCATCAATGGTGCAGATCATGAAAATGCCTCGGCGCTGGCCAATACCATCATGACCGCGGAACGGGACGGATCGGTTTCCCACGGGTTGTTCCGGCTTCCTGCCTATGTGGCCTCGCTCAGATCAGGCAAGGTGAACGGCAAGGCCAGACCAAAGGCAACCACGACCACTCCGGCGCTGGTCAGACTGCATGGCGATAACGGCTATGCCCCGATGGCGCATCAGGTCGGGATACCTCTTCTGATCGAAGCTGCCCGCACCTCAGGTGTGGGCCTGCTCGCCATAAGCCATGTCCATCACATGGCCGCGCTCTGGCCCGAGGTTGAAGCCCTGGCCGAAGCTGATCTTGCAGGGCTGGCCTGCACGGCCTATATGCCCATGGTCGCCCCTGCAGGGGCAACATCCGCTCTCTTCGGCACCAACCCGATCGCCTTTGCCTGGCCACGTCCGGGGCAGAGCCCCGTGGTCTATGACATGGCCACGGCCTCCATGGCGATGGGTGAAGTGCAGGTTGCCGCGCGCGAAGGCCACGATGTTCCTCCGGGCACAGGCCTTGACAAGGACGGCCAGCCCACCACTGATCCGGCGGCTATCGCTGATGGTGGCGTGCTGCTGCCTTTTGGCGGCTATAAGGGTTCCGCGATCGCCATGATGGTGGAATTGCTTGCCGCAGGTTTAGTGGGGGAAAATTTCTCTTTTGAAGCCCGTGAGGGCGATAACGGCGATGGCGGCCCACCCCAGGGAGGCCAGTTCATTCTTGCGATGAGCCCTGAAATCGTTGCGGGGTCAGGTTGGGAAAGTCACTGCGAAGGTTTTTTTGCCCGTCTGACCGGTCTTGAAGGGGTGCGCCTGCCAGGTGAACGCCGGCACAAAAACCGGCTTTCCGACGCGCCAAGGGCCATCAATACCCCGCTTGTGGAAAAGATACGGGGCCTAATGTCCTAGGCCTTTAGCTGGGGCAGGATGGCGGGGGCACGTGTTGTCAGCAACTCTGCCCCGTCATTCCTGAGGACAATATTTTCCTCATGCACGAGCATCCGGCCCTCGCTGATCTCAAGCGACGGCTCAAGGGTGAGGACCATATTTTCCGTAAGCACGGTCTCATCCCATCTGATATGCGAAGGCGGCTCGGTAAGCTGCAATCCAAGGCCATGACCAAAACGTCCGACTCCGTCGCCATCGGTACCAAGACGGTCTGCCATGATGGCAAAAAGTTCGGCTGATGTCATTCCAACCCGTATCCGGGTGAGCGCATCCTCCGTTGCCTGCCACAAAAGGGCATGGGCATCCGCCGCCTCAGCGGAGACTTTGCCCACCGCAAAATTGCGGTCGAAATCGCAGAAATATCCGTCCCAGCAACAGCCCGTATCCAGCATCAGCACATCACCGGACCGGAGCGGTGCATGGCCCGGCGGGGAAATGATATCCCCATAGCCGCCCTGCCCGGCCGCACCGACAAGATAGGACACATCATCAAGACCGGATTCAAGAGCTTTGATCTTGAAACCGCGGAAAACTTCAGCAAGCGGCATACCGGCCGATGCCCAGGACGGCAGTTGCTCAAACACCTTGCTGGCCATGCCGCAGGTGTGCCTTATCTTGGCAATCTCGGCATCGGATTTGACCATGCGGCAGGCCCTGAATATTTCGGTGGCATCGACCCGTTCAGGTGAGCCGATCGCCTCTTCCAGAAGTATCAGATCCCGGAGAGGCATCATCAGTTTGGTTTCACGCCCCATCAGCATGCCCAGCCTTGGCGTTGTTCCGGCCATGGACCGGATGACATCAGCAAGCAGGCTGATCCCGTCATCCGGCGCTGCCGGTGACGGCCAGCTGTGGACGCGGCCGATAAATCCTCTTTCCATCAGGGGCACACCGATCGTCGGAATAACGGCTTCGGGCATGCCACGGGCAGGCACGACCACGAACCAGGGGCGGGTCGGGCTCTGCCAGAATTGAGTCATGAAGCCGGTGATATAGCGTATATCATGTTCCGAAGTGAGCAAGATGACATCGAGATCCTGCACCTCCATGGCCTGTTGGATGATGTTTAATCGGGCTTCGTACTCTGCCCTTGGAAAACCACGCTCAAGCGACATGTCTGTCTCCTTGCTGAGATTATGTTGAACCAACGCCTAAACAGGGAAGCGTTCGGCCCGGAACGGGGTGATATCAATAGGTGCTTTTCTGCCACTGATGAGGGCGGCAATAACCCGGCCTGATCCGGGCCCCATGCTCAGGCCGATATGCTGGTGACCAAAGTCAAACCACAACCCCGGATGGCGCGGCGCCGCCCCGATCATGGGCAGGCTGTCGATCAAAGTAGGGCGGCGACCCATCCATGGCTCGTCCTCAATGGGCTTGCCAAGCCCGTGATGTGATCTGGCATCGGCAACAGAATTCTCTGCCTGACGAAAATTTGGCGGCGCATCACGATCATCAAACTCAACCCCTGTGGTGATACGCACCCCCTGCTGCATCGGCGCCATGACATAGCCGCCGTCAATATCATAGATCGCGCGGCCAAGCGGCATGCCTTCACCGGGTTCAAGGTGCCAGTGATACCCGCGCTCCCAGGCCATGGGAATACGATAGCCGAGCCAGCCGGCAATTTCTGCTGACCATCCGCCGGCCGCAAGCACCACGTCATCGGCAGTGAGGACCTCCCCTGACATGAGCTTGACTTGCCAGCCCTGTTCATTGGTGAGCGCGGCAACCCTGTCTTCGCGGACAACACCACCCGCAGCTTCAAAGAGACGAACATAGGCATCCGTCAGCTTGGCCGGATTGGTCACCCCGCAGGTATCGTCCATCAATACCGCCTTAACATAGATCGGGCTGAGCCCGGGCTCGATCTGACGGATCTGGTCCTGCTCATAGACAGAATAGCGGACACCAACTTCATTCATCAGCTCAAGTTCCTTGGAATAGGCCCGGAACGTGGATTCCTTTCTGAAGGTCTTGAACCAGCCGGCGTAACGCAAGAGCTCATCCACCCCGGCTTCCTTGATCAGGGCCTTATGGCGATCCAGCGAAATATCCATCAGCGCTTTCAGTGCCCTTGCTGCATGCTTTGCCCGTCTGTTGCTGGAATAGGAAAGAAACTTGAGAGACCAGCCAAGATATTTGAGCACGAAAAGAGGATTGTACCGGAACCCGTTGCTCCGGTTCAGAAGAAGCTTCGGCAGGGCTTTCAGCAGCTGCGGGTTATTAAGCACCACAACAGAACTTTCCGACAAAACACCCGCATTACCATAAGATGTTTCACGTCCGGGTGTTTTGGGATCGATCAGCGTAACCTGATGGCCCGCGAGCTGCGTTTCAAGCGCCGCGCACACGCCGACAATTCCACCACCGATAACAACAACCTGCTTGCCCTGTTCCATCACGAAAGATCCATTTTACTTGCCACTTCATCGGCGATGGCGAGGCTTGATGTTAATCCGGGTGAGTCTATGCCGTAAAGCGCAATCACCCCGGGGGCGGCGTGATCTTTTTCTGTCGTGATGACAAAATCCTGAAACACTGATCCGTCAGGAATGATTTTGGGGCGAAGCCCGGCCCAGGCGGGCACCAGCTCATCCGGCTGTAGTTCAGGCCAGTAGGTTGAGATAAGCGCATGAAAGCGTTTCGCATCATTGGGATTTACATCATAGGATGGCGTATCCACCCACTGAATATCAGGTCCGAACCGGGCCCCGCCCCCGCTATCCAGCGTCAGATGAATACCAAGACCACCGCCGGACGGCATCGGGTAGATCAGATGCCGGAAGGGAGGTTTGCGGGTGGAGACAAAATACTGCCCCTTGGCCATGTAATGCGGCGGCACGATATCAGGGTTCATGGTCTCAATGGCAAGCGAAACCTGTCTTGAGCCATGCCCTGCCGCGTTGATGATATGCCTGGCGCTCAGGGTCATCTTTTCCCCCTGGCCATCGATGGTGACCATATAGCGCTCCCCGTCAAAGCTTGCCGATTCAAAACGGCTCTGATACGCGATGATCGCGCCGGCGTTTTCCGCATCTGCCTCAAGTGCGGCCATATAACTGTGGCTGTCCACCACGCCTGTGACAGGCGAATGCAACGCGGCGATGGCATTGATCTCAGGCTCCATGGCCTTAAGACTTTCCTCACCGATGAGTTCAAGCCCGGGCACTTCATTGGCATCACCGATATCCTTAAGCCTGGCAAGGCCTTCAATCTGGCCCTCTTCGGTGGCAACAATCAGTTTGCCATGCCTTTTGGTTGTGACGCCCCGGTCCGCGCAATAATCATACATCATGGCCGCTCCTGCAACACAGAGCCGGGCTTTGAGTGATCCGGTTGGGTAATAGATACCGGCATGAATCACTTCCGAGTTTCGTGACGAGGTTTCCATCCCGAAACCGGGATTGCTTTCAGCCAGGATCACGCTTGCGCCGCTCAGGGCCAGTTTGCGGGTAATGGCCAGGCCTACCGCTCCTGCTCCCACCACGAGAATATCCGTTTCTGCATCCACCATATGTCTCTATCCTGTCATAGCTAACGCCGGGCTGCGATACCCGATGATCACTTCTTCCCCGGGGCCGGGATGCCGGGGTACATTAAACGCAAGCAAAAGAGAGATTAAGGCCATTGCCGCGCCGGAGAGGAATACCGCCGCAGGAGAAATCAGCCAGAGAAACCCAAAAAGTGCCGGCAGAAAAACCGCAACCACGTGGTTGATCGTAAACGAAACACTTGCTGTTCCGGCAAAATCTGCGGGATCGGCGATCTTCTGAAAATAGGTCTTGATCGCAATGGCCAGCGCAAAAAACATATGATCAATCAGGTACAGCCCGGCAGCGATTGTACTGTTTTCAACAAAGGCATAGGCGGTAAATACGCCGATCAATCCCAGATATTCCAAAATCAGTGCAGCCCTTTCTCCGATACGCT
>Ga0181579_10000373_pt1 | contig 35507 bp, 33 predicted proteins | sample 071ome_24_FD_132996 | JGI IMG/M metagenome (GOLD analysis project Ga0181579, IMG submission 132996) | Coastal salt marsh microbial communities from the Groves Creek Marsh, Skidaway Island, Georgia - 071402CT metaG (megahit assembly) | ecosystem: Environmental > Aquatic > Marine > Intertidal...
ATCGCGGCGGTCGGGCTGGAAGTAATTGCGGTAGATCGCATTGGCGTAGCGCGACCGTGTCGTCCAGGCCCCGCCGCGCAATACCTTGGTAGACCCGAACAGGGGTTCGGAATATTCCCTGTAATCGTCCGGCGAAAATTCGGCGAAGGGGCCGAACGTATCGGACGTCCATTCCCAGACATTGCCGATCAGATGGCGGCAACCCCATGCATTTTCGCCATCGGGACAATGATCCACCGGCACGCATCCCAGCGAATACGCATCGAGACAGGCCCGGTCCGGCGTCGGGGTTTGATCGCCCCACGGGTAGGGATGTTTGGTGAGCTTTCCGTCCGGACCCGGCCGCATGGTGGCGGCGAATTCCCATTCGGCCTCGCTCGGCAACCGGCGGTCCGCCCAGCGGCAAAACGCATTCGCCTCATACCAGCAGATATGAATGACAGGTTCATCCATCGGCAAATCGAGCCAGCGATCAAATCGCCGCATTTGCCAACCGTCAGCGGCATCGCGTCGCCAATAGACTGGATGGGACGCACCAGCCGCGTTCCGCCATACCAGCCCGTCTTCGGACCAGAGCGCGTCGGCCTCATACCCGCCGTCCTCGACGAACTCAGCGAATTCGGCGTTCGTCACCGGGGCCTTGGCCATTTTGAATGGCGCGACGGTCACGGGATGCGCCCATTTTTCATTATCGAAATAAAACGCCGCGTCGCGCCGCGCGCCGAGTTCAAACGTCCCGCCGGGGATCAAGGCATCGCCCGCCCCCACCGGCGCGCGTTTTCCGTCCCGCGCCGATGCGCCGGTTTGCCCGTCGGGTTTCAGTTCCGGCGCCGGATAGGCGAGCGTCTGACGCGCCCAGGTAAAGGCCTCGTCATGCATATCCTCATGGAAAGTGGTGAACTGATACAGGTATGAATCGCGCTCCGACGCGAGCCCGTCCTCCAGCCCATCAAGGCATTTTTCCATTACCGCCCGGAGATAATCCTTCATCTCCCGCAGCGTATAAAGCGGCAGATCCCAGCGTTGATCGTGGTTGATGGCGATCGAATCATAGAGCCGGTCGCCGCGATCAAGTATCGGTGGGTGCCCATGTTCCTTGCGCAGGATGAACTGTTCGTGGAACCAGGCGACATGGCCGATTTCCCAAAGCATCGGGTTAAGGATCGGCAATTTGGGACCGATCAGCTGTTCGTCGTTCAATCCCTCGATCATTTCCATGGTGCGCTGATGAGCGCTGCGCATCATGGCGGAGAGATATTCCTTATTGCGTTGTTCGGGCATCTTCTTACGGGTTAAAAGGACCTCATGAAGATTAGCCTTGTCACCCCGGCGGGGAAACAGTCTCGCGCCGGAAATCGCGCCACCGCCGTGCGCTGGGCGCGGATATTGCGCGGCCTCGGCCACGCCGTGCGCATATCGGAACAGGATGACGGGGCGGATGCCGATATGATGGTCGCGGTGCATGCTTGGCGGTCGGCCAAGTCCATTCGCGCCTTTTCGGATGCTTATCCGAACCGGCCGCTGATCGTGCTGCTGGCCGGTACCGATATATACGGGTTTCAGAAATCCCACCCGGAAGAAACCCATGAGTCGATGGACCGGGCCACAGCGTTGGTCTGTCTGCATGATCTGGTGTGGAAATCGATCCCGGAACGCTTCGGAAAGAAACTGAACGTCATTCACCAATCCTCGCTTCCCCTGCCCCGGCCGCGCGTTCCGGCCAGGAGCCGTTTCGAGATCTGCGTCATTGGTCATTTGCGGGATGAGAAAGATTCATTGCGTGCCGCGCTGGCGGCCCGGCAGGTACCGGAAACATCCCGCCTGCATGTCGTGCATCTCGGCAAGGCGCATGACGCCAATTGGGAGAAGCAGGCAATGACGGAAGCCACCGCCAACCCGCGATTCGACTGGCGCGGCGAGGTGCCGGGCTGGGCCGTGCGCCGCCAGTTCGCACGGTCACACGCCATGGTGATTTCCTCCGTCATGGAAGGCGGCGCGAATGTGGTGTCGGAAGCCATCGTTTGCGGCCTGCCGGTGATCGCGTCCGATATCGAGGGCAATATCGGGCTGCTGGGGGACGATTATTCGGGCTATTTCCGGGTCGGGGATGAAGCCGACCTGGCCAAAATCCTGACCCGCGCTGAGACGGATTCAAAATTCCTGAAGACGCTGGAACGTCAGGCGAAGGCCAAACAGGAGCTGTTCATCCCGGCGCGCGAGATGCGCGCATGGAAAGATTTAATCAGATTTGTATCGTAATCGGCTCCAACCGGTCGGACTGTTCAGTAACCTCGCCGACGATTGCAGTCCGGTTGTAGCCCAGCGCGATCAACGCCTTTACGCAATCTTCCGCCCTGTCCGCCGGTACGCCGGCCAGCAGCCCGCCCGCCGTCTGAGGATCGAAAATCAGCGGATAGCGCGGGTCCTTCCCGGCTTCCTCCAGATTGGCGACCGCGCGGCGCAGCCGCACATTCTGCGGCTGCAGCGAGGAAACGATTCCGGCCTTAACCGTATCCGCCGCACCATCCATCAGCGGCACGGCCCCGAGTTCCAGGACCACGTCGACTTCAGACGCCCGCACCATCTCCACCAGGTGACCGAGCAACCCGAACCCCGTGATATCGGTCGCCGCGCGTGAGTCGTGTTCGACGAGGCAGTCGGCCGCGAGCCGGTTCGACATCACCATATGGTCCAGCGCGGCGGCGATCCACCGCCCCTTCGCCTTATGCCGCATATCGGCGGCGAACAATGTCCCGGTGCCTATCGGCTTGGTAACGATCAGCCTGTCGCCCGGCCGCAGCCCCCCCTTGCGCATGATTTGTTCACGGTCGATCAATCCGTTTACCGCAAAGCCGAGGCTGAGTTCGGGCCCCTCCGAGGTATGACCGCCAACTAATGCACAATTGGCGTCGTTCAAAATTTCCAGCGCCCCCGCCATCATCTGGGTCAGCGTATCCTCGACTTTTTCCTCGACCCCGAAAGGCACAGTCGCAATACCGAGCGCGGTTTGCGGCTCGCCCCCCATCGCATAGATATCGCCAAGCGAATGATTGGCCGCGATCTTGCCGAAGATATAGGGGTCATCGACCATCGCACGGAAATAATCCACCGTATGCACCATCGCCTTGCCCGGCGGCACAGTAACCACCGCTGCATCGTCGGGTTCATGCAACCCGATCAATACGTCATCGCGCGGCGCCGGTTTAAGCGCGTTCAGCGCGCGGGACAGCACCGTCGCCCCGACCTTGGCCCCGCAACCGCCGCAGCGCATGGCGATGGCGGAAATTTCCTTGACCACCTCTTCGCTGGCGAGCCCGGTGGGAAGATCGGTATTTTCTTCATCCGCCATATCCGGAAGCTCGTTGAACTTCCGCATGAAACGAACATCGATCCAGTCTTTCCATTTCCAGATCGCGCGGCCTCTGGCGGAAAACCCGCCATAGGAGGCAACCGCGTATTTGTCGCCGGTGGAAATCAGGCTGAGAAACCGCTTTTGCGGGCGGAATGGCACGGGTTCCCGCCCCAGAAGCGCGCGGCGCAGATTCCGTTCAAGCGGCTTTCCCTGGCGCACCGCAAACACGCCGGATTTAGGCCGCGGATGATTGATCATCGCGGCCACATCGCCCGCGGCATAGATATCAGGATGGTTGGTGGCTTGCAGCGTATCCAGCACCCTGATAAAGCCGTTTTCATCGACATCAAGCCCCGCTTCGCGCGGCCAGTCGGGCGCGCCGGCCGCCGTGACCCAAAGAATTTCATCAGCCTCCAAAGTGCCGACATCGGCGCTTTTCAGCAGACCGGCCGCCACCTCTGTCACCGGGTCTTCCAGATGCAGGATCACACCCCTGTCCATGAGCGCCCGGGCGAAAATCCGGCGAACGGACGGGTTATGGGTGGGCAGGATTTCCGTTGAATTGCTGAACAGATGGAATTCGATATTGTCCGCGGGCCGGCCCGCCGCCGCGCGCATATGGCGCAGCCGGAACTGGATCGCCAGCAGAGTTTCCACGCCGCCCGCGCCCGCGCCGACAACGGCGATGCGCATCGGCCCGTCATGCGCCATTGCGCGGTCGCTTAATGCCTGCCAGCGGCTGAGAAAATTATTGATCGGCTTTACCGGCACGACGTTTCCCGTGGCACCGGTCACGTGAGAGGTGTTGGGCGTGGACCCGGTATTGATCGAAAGCAGATCGTAGGGGATATCAGGCCGGTTATCACACTGGATGGTCTTCGCCGCGATATTCAGCCCGGTAACGGTCGAGTGATAGAAACGGGCATTGCCGAAACGCGCCAGGGCGCCGAGATCGATATGAACGTCGTCATAATCGTAATGCCCGGCGACAAACCCCGGCAGCATCCCCGAATAGGGCGTATGCGCGTCAGGGCAAATCAGGGTCAGCCGTACCCCCGGCACGGGCTTCATCGCGAAGCGCTTGAGAACCGTCACGTGGGAATGGCCGCCGCCGATAAGGACGAGATCCTTGACGATGGGGATATGGGAAGATTGCATTTTCTAACGATGCTCCAGACTGGTTTGTAGACGCAAATGGCTGCGGACAGCGCGCGAAATCGCGTCGATACAGATATTCAGCAAGGCAGTCACGGCGATCAGCACCAAGGCCCGGTCAAAGCGCAGATCAGCGAAGGCGCTGTCAACGTAAAACCCCAATGTCGCGATCCCCAGCATGCCGAGAATAGCCGTTTCTCTTAGAATAACCTCCCACCGGTAAAACAGCAGCGCCAACATGGGCCGGTAAACGCGGGGAGATACCTCATAAAAATATTTGTTCGCGCCCGACGCGGCGTCCGGTCTTAGTCGAATATTTTCCGTATAGCGCCCAACCAAATGCCCGATGATCGCCCCGTTATGCAGCGAAAGCGCTACAACAGCCGGCAACATCGACGGCCCCCAAAGCTGCAACAGAATGAAGGCCAGCAGATATTCCGGCGTCGAGCGCGCAATCACCAGAAACACATGCCCGACAACCCGTGATTTCGCACCCAGCAGCAACGGTGAAATCAGCGGGAAAAACAGCATGGTCAATAGGCCGGTCACCAACAGCGCGATCATGGTGAGCTGAAGGGTCGCCACGACACCGGGCCAGGCCTGCTGAACCAGCAGCAGATGCAGCCAGTCACCCATCGACGCCGTGCTGTCACGCAATGGGAACGGCACGATGTCTTCAGTCAGGAATCGCGCGATATTGGAGAGGGAGAATTCCACGCCCCAGGGCAGGATCAGTGCCGCCGCGACCAGATAAAGCGGCAGAAGCGGACGCTTCATCCAGAACCGCATGGTGGCAATAACGACGTAAAACAGGATCAACAACGCGGACACCTCTGAATAAAGCCCTTCCTTGAACGCCGTTTCGAGGTGAAAGCCGAGCGTCGGCAGGCCGATAAAACCCAATACCGCGCTGGAGCGCAGACCGCATTCCAGCCGGTACATCGAATAAGACTTGAAATGTACCCAGGCGTCAGGCAGGCGCACAAACAGGTACGATGATGCCCACCCCGTTCCGGCTGGCAACGCCTTGAGGGGCGTCTGGTCGGCTTCTTCGAGAATTTCGGCATAGACCTTGGCAATGATCCCCGCATACGGCACCGCGATCGCGAGAATGCCGGTCAGCGGAGACAGGCCGAACAATTGCAGGAATATCAGCGCCCAGAACAGCTCATGCACCGCGCGGATCACGGCACAGAACACCCGGACGGTTCGGCTGAAAAACAGAAGCGCGAGACCGAGCCCTGCGAGGTTGGCAAGCGCCACGCCCAAAATCGCGAAGGCTATCGTATAGCCAAGCGAAAGTGCGAGGCTGTCGGTGGAGAAGAAGTCAGGGGTTATAACCCCGTTTAGCAGCCGCCCGAATTCCGCCCAGGGGTCGACGGTGGTAATCGCCAGATCGGCAAAGGCCGCGCAAATGATGGCGATGCCAAAAAAAATGCCCGTCGTTCGGGCGAGTGGGGATGACGGCCTGTCCACACTCACGCGTCGGCGACCCGATAAAGCTTATCGAGGTCTGCCGGAATCATCCCGGCGGAAGGTTCGTCCAAGACAATCCTGCCGCCCTTAATGCCGATCAGCCGGTCGGCAGATTCGATTGCAAGCGCCCGGTCATGCATGGCGATGATGACCGTTTCTTTTTCGGAATTCAGCGTGTTGAGAATTTCGCGTGCCTGATGCTCATCGACCGAGGAAACCGGTTCGTCCGCCACCAACACAGTGCCGGGATGATAAAGCGCCCGCCCGACGGCCGTGCGCTGTTGCTGCCCGCCGGACAGTTCGCCGACCCCGGTGAACAGTTTGTCTTCCAGACGGAGATTTTCGACGACAGCGCGCACCTCCGCTACATCGTCGCGGCGGGGCCAGAGCAGGTTACGCAAGTTGCGCCAGACGGACCGGCAGTGAAGCTGGCCCATATAAATGTTGTGAAAGACGGTCAGCGCCTGCACGAGACCGAATTCCTGCGGAACAAGCGCCGCGCTCTCAGCGCAGCGCTCATAAATCATCCGCAACAATGTCGATTTACCGGCGCCGCTCTCACCCACCAGGGCGATGCGTTCTCCGGGCTCGACACATAAATCGAGATCGGAGAGAACCGTTTTCCCGGCATAGCCCGCCGATTCTCCCCTGATCTCGACAACCGCCATCAGTCAATCAGTCCGATCGACTTTGCCGTTTTGCGGATCGGCTCGTAATCGTCATTCCCGGCGGGAATGAAGGCAGAGCGCGGAAAGGATTTCAGCAGGTCCGGGTCCTTCATATCCAGAAGCGCTTTTTTGACTTTGGCCACAAAGCCCTTGCCGAATTTAGAATCGACGTCTCCCCGGATCGACCACTGATAATCGGGATAAGTCGGAGTCCGCCAGATGACGCTGACTTTCTTGGGATCGATCTTGCCGAGCTTTACTTCTTTTTCCCAGACCTTGAAGTTGGTCGCGCCGACCTGATAGGCGCCCGACTGGACCAGGGCGATGGTGCGGGAATGATCACCGCTGAATCCGACGCGTGAAAACACCTTGTCAGGCGCGCCAAGTGCATTCCGGATGTGGAACTCCGGCATCAGCCGGCCCGAAGTGGACCCTTTGGAACCGAAGGTAAAGGTCTTGCCGGCGATCCCCTTGGGGAAATCCTTGCTTTCCTTAAGACCGGTGCTGGAATGAGCGATGAAGTAGGTGACGAATTCCAGGTCTTCCTTGCCCTGCGCAATGGCCTGCGATCCCTTAACCAGATCGCGGGCCCGGACCCCGGAAAGACCACCGAACCAGGCCAGCTGCACCTGGTTGTTACGAAAAGCCGTCACCGCGGCGGAATAGGATTTCACCGGGATATATTTTACGTCGACACCGAGCTTCTTGCTCAGATATCCGGCGATTTTGTTAAAGCGGGTTTTCAACCGGCTTTCGTCCTGATCGGGAATGGCCGTGAATACGAAACTGTCGGCGGCGACAGCCGGCGCATTTGTGCCGAGCGCGAGCGCCGCTCCAAGCAATGCAAGGGGAAGGATGCGTTTCAATGGATTCCTCATCGTCGTTTGGTTTCTTCCATCGCTTGGCGGCTTCTTGTCGGCTGCGGTTCGGATGGCCGGTCTGATATAGACCCGATGGAGAGCCGGACAAGCCAACGGACCTTGCCGCCGCGCGCGTTTCCGGATCAAACGCCGCCACCATAGGAACCCGGGGGCGGAATCGTCAAACTAACGGCGGCATCTCAGCCTGTCTCATCACATTAATGTAAAAATCCGTCAAGTTTTCCCTGTTCATCGGGTGCAAAACGCTGGAAACTTCCCGAGGCGTCATAAAAATCCAAAAAGGAGGAACCACGGCCATGATTTATGAAGTCAGAACCTATCGCCTTAAACCACGGGGCGTGCCGGAATTCATAAAAGTTTTCGGCAAGGCATATGAAAAGCGAAAAAATCTCTCAAAGCTTTCTGCATTCTTTTTTACAGAAATCGGCATGCTGAACGAGGTCATTCACATTTGGCCTTACAAGGACGCGGGTGAACGCGAGAAAAAACGCGCGCGTTCCGTCAGCGACAAGAAATATGCCTGGCCGCCAAAGGTGGCGCATCTGCAGGAGCACATGCAGTCGGAAATTTTCCATCCGTCGCCGCTGACGCCCGAATTCCCCAAGGGAAAGATGGGGCCGATCTTCGAATGGCGGGAATATCAGGTCATCCCCGGCATGATCGGCGAAGTTTACAAGAACTGGGCCAAGGCGGTGCCGAAACGCGAGGAGCTGTCGCCGCTGGTCATGGCGATGCATACGGAATCCGGCGGGCTGAACAAATTCGTCCATATCTGGAGCTATGAAAGCCTGGATCACCGGGCGGAAGTCCGGGCCGAGGCCGCGGCAAAGGGCATCTGGCCGCCCAAGGGCCGGCGCGAGACGCTGCAGATCCAGACCAACAAAATCGTTCTGCCGTCTAGTTTCTCACCGCTGCAGTAATTTGAGGGACCGGCGGTTCGGATAAAACCCGGACCGCCGGATTACCCATTTCCCCATAGACCGGCCGGGTTGCCGCCATGGGTCCGCGCCATTTACGATTAGCCGGTGCCCACGAAAGGAATATTCGTGAAACGGGAAATGGATATCGCCATTGTCGGCGCTGGTTTTGGCGGCATCGCCATGGGAATCGCATTGAAGAATGCCGGCTTCCCTGAATTCCGGCTTTTTGAAAAATCAGCCGCGCCGGGCGGCGTATGGCGCGACAACACTTATCCCGGCGTCGCCTGCGACGTGCCTTCCGTTCTTTATTCTTATTCCTTCGAACAGGATTATCCCTGGAGCAAACGCTATGCGCCCGGTGATGAAATCCGGGACTATATCGAGCATTGCGCCGGGAAATACGGGATCGCCGACAGGATTTCCTTTGAATGCGGGCTGAAATCGGCTGCCTTCGACGAACAAGAAGCGCGGTGGCGGCTTGAGTTCGATACCGGCGAAACATCGGAAGCCGACATCGTCATTTCCGCAATGGGATTGTTTAACCGTGCACGTCTGCCCGAGCTGCCCGGGGTCGACCGTTTCAAAGGGCCGGGTTTTCACTCCTCGCAATGGAACCACGATATCGATCTGACCGGAAAACGCGTCGCCGTTGTCGGTACGGGCGCCAGCGCGATCCAATTCGTCCCGGCGATCGCGCCGGAAGTCCGCTCGCTACTGGTATTTCAACGTTCCGCGCAATATGTGACCCCGAAAATCGCGTCGCGCGGCGCCGATGATTTCGACAGTGCGGCCCCGCCGGAAGAGCGCCGGAAAGAACGCCGGGAAATCTATCAGGAGATGGTCAATAATTCAGACAGGCGTTATTCGTCTGAGAAGACCCGCGCCGCCCAGCAGGGATTTCTGGACTATCTGGAGAAGACCGTCCCCGATCCGGAATTGCGCGCCAAACTGACGCCCGATTATCCGTTCGGGTGCAAACGGGTTTTGCGATCCGATGACTGGTACCCGGCGCTGATGCGCGACAATGTCGAATTGATCCACGCCGAGGTCACGGAAATCCTGCCGCACGGTCTGGTCGCGGCAGGCGAAACATATCGCGACATCGACGTCATTATTTACAATACCGGGTTCCGGACCACGGAATATCTGGCCCCGGTCGATTTTACCGGTATCGGCGGAGAAAAACTTCAGGCGAGCTGGCGCGGTGGACCGGAAGCCTATCTCGGCATGACGGTCGCCGGATTTCCGAATTTGTTCATCATGTACGGGCCGAACACCAACCTCGCGGGCAGCATCATTCACATGCTGGAATGTCAGGCCCGCTATATCACTGAAGCCATCCAGGCACTTGATGCGAAGAAGACGCGATCAGTCATGGTCCGCAAGGAACGTCAGGACGCGTTCAATGCGGATATTCAAAAACGCCTTTCCGAAAGCACGATGACGGCGAATAACTGTCTCAACTATTTCCAGACGGAAACCGGCAAGGTCGTCACACAATGGCCGGGTTCCACCCAAGACTATACAGTGGCGACCGCGCAACTCGACGAAAACGACTTTATCTGGCGCTGAGACAAAAGGGTTTTTGATGGCAGGTCCGCTTTCCGGTATTCGCGTTCTCGATCTCAGCTCAGTCGTTTTCGGGCCCTTCTGTACGCAGCAGCTGGGTGATCTGGGCGCGGACATAATCAAGATCGAAGCCCCGGAGGGCGACACGACCCGCAAAACCGGGCCGCGAAAATCGCCGCAAATGGCCGCCTTGTTCATGGGGCTCAACCGCAACAAGCGCTCTCTGGTTCTGAATCTGAAACAGGAGAAAGGTCAGGAAGCCCTGTGGAGACTGGTCGACGGCGCGGATGTTTTCGTTCATTCGATCCGGCCGCAAAAAATAGCCCGGCTGGGCTTCGGGCACGAGGCGGTGCTGGCCCGAAATCCCCGGATTGTTTACGCGGGTTTGCACGGCTTTCGCGCCGACGGCCCCTATGCCGGGCAACCGGCCTATGACGATGTGATCCAGGGGCAAAGCGGCACGGCGGATTTAATGGCGCGGCTGATCGGGGAGCCCCGCTACACCCCGACCGTTATCGCCGACAAGACCGGAGCCCTGTTTGCCACAAGCGCGATTAACGCGGCCTTGTTTCACCGCGAGCGCACGGGGAAAGGCCAATTTGTCGAAATTCCGATGTTTGAATGCATGGTGTCCTACAACATGGTCGAACATTTATTCGGCGCGACTTTCGATCCACCGATCGAGGGCGGGATGGGATACACGCGTGTTCTCGTCCCCTGGCGGCGGCCCTATAAAACAGCCGATGGCTATATCTGCATGCTGGTTTATACGGACCCGCAATGGAAAAAATTCTGGGCCGAGGTCGGACTGCCGGAGCTCAACGACGACCCGCGTTTCGATTCGCTTGGATCGCGCTCCGACAATATCGACGAGCTATACCGTATCGCCGGCGAACAGATGACCGCGCGGACCACGGATGACTGGATAAAAACCCTCATCGCGCTCGAAATTCCCTGTGCGCGGATTGAGAATATTGAGGATTTGCCCTCCGATCCGCATCTATCCGACATCGGATTTTTCACCCGGCACCACCATCCGACCGAAGGCGATATCGTACTGCCCGATCTGCCCGTCCGTTACAGCGAGACGGCGGGATCGATTGACCGGCTGCAGCCCAATCTGGGGGAACATAGCGCCGAGATTCTTGCCGAAGCCGGGTTTTCAGCCGGCGAAATATCGGAGATGGTGCGCGCTGGCGTCACCGCCGATGGAATGCAACGGAAATCATAGGGTTACGTGTCTGAAAATCTGAAAACAATCGGTGTCGGGCTTTATTGGGACCAGCTTTCGGAAGGCGACCGGTTCAAGACCCTGAACCGGACGATTACCGAACCGGATATCGTCAATTTCATCGGTGTCACCGGCATGGTCGAAACGCTGTTTACCGATCTTTCCTTTACCGAGGATCATGGGGTGATGAAGGGCCGGGTCGTCCCCGCCGCCTGCACCTATACGATGATCGAGGGTCTCTTGTGCCAGTCGACCATGCAGACAACCGGGCTGGCATTGCTGGAAGTCGAAAAGAAAGTCCTGAAACCGGTATTCGCCGGCGACACGGTCCACGCGGAAGTAACCGTCACAGGCGTCCGCCCGACCAGCAAGGGCAATCGCGGGATCGTCACGACGCAAAATGACATCAAGAACCAGCATGGCGACACCGTCATTACCTACCGCGCGGTGCGGATGATGGCGGGCAGCCCCCGGGATGATGAAGAATGAACGGTCTTGACGGAAAAAAAGCCATCGTGACCGGCGCGGGATCAGGGATCGGCCGGGAAATCGCCAAGCGCCTGGCGGCTGAAGGCTGTGCCGTCGCGGTTTTCGACATCAACAAAGACGGCGCAGCCGAGACCGTATCGGAAATAGAGGCCGCGGGCGGCAAGGCGACATTTTACCCCACCGACATCACGGACAGGGACGCGGTGGACGCCTCCGTAGACGCGTTTGAGGCGGATTCAGGCCCGGTAAATATTCTGGTTAATAATGCGGGATGGGATCTGCCCATCGCCTTTATCGATACCGACCGCGATTTCTGGGACAAGATCATCGCGATCAATCTTTACGGGCCGCTGAATATGCATCACGTCGTCCTGCCCCGCATGATCGAAGCCGGTGGCGGGCGGATCGTGAATATATCCTCCGATGCCGGCCGCGTCGGCTCATCCGGCGAGGCCGTCTATTCCGCCTGCAAGGGCGGCATCATCGCTTTTTCCAAGACCGTGGCGCGGGAATGCGCGCGGCGTGGCGTGCAGGTCAATTGCGTCTGTCCGGGCCCGACCGACACGCCGCTTTTCGATGAATTCAAGGCCGCCTCCGGCGACGGGGCGAAAATCGCCGAAGGGCTCGCCCGCGCCATCCCCATGAAACGCCTCGGCGTGCCGGAAGATTACGCAGGCATCGTCGCATTTCTGGCGAGCGACGACGCGGGATACATTACCGGACAGACGATTTCCGTCTCCGGCGGGCTCACAATGCATGGCTGAACGATGAGCGAGTACGAAGATATCCTCTACGAAGTGCGTAACGGTGCGGCCTGGATCACCATCAACCGGCCAAACGTCTATAACGCCTTTCGCGCGGAGACCTGCGAAGAACTGATCCACGCCATCCACAAGGCGGGCTGGGACAAGGAGATCGGCGTCATCGTACTGGCCGGCGCGGGCGACAAGGCGTTTTGCACCGGCGGCGACCAATCCGCGCATGACGGGTCCTATGGCGGACGCGGCACGATCGGGTTGCCGGTCGAGGATCTGCAAAGCGCCATTCGCGACGTGCCAAAACCGGTCATCGCGCGGGTACAGGGATACGCCATCGGAGGCGGCAATGTGCTGGCCACCGTCTGCGACCTGACAATCGCATCGGAAAGCGCGGTGTTCGGACAGGTGGGCCCCAAGGTCGGTTCCGTCGATCCGGGATGGGGAACGGCCTATCTGGCGCGGATCGTGGGTGAGAAGAAGGCGCGAGAGATCTGGTATCTCTGCCGCCGCTACAGCGCCAAAGAAGCGCTCGACATGGGGTTGGTCAATACGGTCGTGGCCGATGACAACCTGGATGCGGAGGTCGAACGCTGGGTCGCGGAGATCATGGAAAAGAGCCCGACCGCCATTGCCATCGCCAAGCGCAGCTTCAACGCGGATTCGGAAAATATCCGCGCCATCGGGCAGCTCGGGTTTGAATCTCTGGCGCTGTTCTATGACACCGATGAATCGAAAGAAGGCGTAAACGCGTTTCTCGAAAAGCGCCCGCCCGAATTCCGCAAATATATAAAGAAAGACGATTGACCCGGGACGGACTTTTATCCCTGGCGCGGGCGCCCGATTGTTCGGCGCTGTTCTCGCGCGCTGCGGAATTGCGCGATGCGGGGCATGGCCACAATATTTCCTATTCCCGCAAGGTGTTCATACCCCTGACCCGGCTGTGCCGCGATGTCTGCGCCTACTGTACGTTCGCCCACCCGCCGCAAAAGGGGGAGTTTCCCTATCTGAACCCGGATGAAATTCTGGAGATCGCGCGACAGGGCGCGGCGGCGGGCTGCAGGGAAGCGCTCTTTACCCTGGGCGACAAGCCGGAACTTCGCTACGCGGCGGCACGCAACGCGCTGGCTTCGTTGGGCCATAAGACGACGATTTCCTATCTGACGGAAATGTGCCGGCTGGTTTTTGAGGAAACCGGTCTGCTGCCCCATGCCAATCCGGGCGTTATGACGGCGGAGGAACTCGCCGCCCTGCGCAAGGTCACGGTTTCTCAGGGCATCATGCTGGAAAGCATCTCACCCCGTCTGTGTGAAAAAGGCGGACCGCATTTTGGGTCGCCCGACAAGACCCCGAAAGCGCGGCTTGAAACGATCGGTGAGTCGGGACGCCAGGCCATACCCTTTACCACCGGCATCCTCATCGGCATTGGTGAAACATGGGACGAACGCATAGATTCCCTGTTGGCGATCCGGGAATTGCATGCGGAATACGGCCATATTCAGGAAATCATCATTCAAAATTTCCGCGCCAAGCCTGAGACGCGCATGGCGGCGGCGGACGAACCGGGTTTCGACGATTTGATGCGTACCATCGCCGTAGCCCGGACGATCTTCGGGCCGGAGATGAATATCCAGGCGCCGCCAAATCTCAGCCCGGATGCCTATTCCGGATTGATCGCGGCCGGGATCAACGATTGGGGCGGGGTGTCGCCGGTAACGCCGGATCACGTCAACCCTGAAGCGCCCTGGCCGGAGATCGAAACGCTCGCTCAAAACACCGCCCGCGCGGGGAAGCGCTTGGTCGAACGGTTGGCGATTTATCCCACATATGCCCGGCAGCCGGATAAATGGGTGGATGCGGCGCTGCGCCCCGCTGTTCTGAATATGATCGACGCGGAAGGATGCCCGCGCGAGAATGATTGGTCCCCGGGGATTACCGCCGCTATTCCTTTTCCCGTACGGGACCACGCGCCTGCGGACCCGGCAATCGAGGCGGTTCTGGCAAAGCTGGATCGTGGCCTAACCGCGGATCACCGGGAAATAGTATCGCTGTTCACCGCGCGGGGTGCCGATGCGGATCGTGTCGCCGGCGCCGCGAATGCCTTACGCCGCGCCGTTTGCGGAGATACGGTTTCCTATGTCGTTACCCGCAATATCAACTACACCAATATTTGCTCATACGGGTGCCGCTTTTGCGCCTTTTCAAAGGGGAAACGTTCCGCCGATCTTGGCAGCACCCCTTATGTGCTGGAACTGCCGGAAATTAGCCGGCGCGCCGCCGAAGCCTGGGATCGCGGGGCAACGGAAGTCTGTATGCAGGGCGGCATCCACCCGGATTTCACCGGCGAGACGTATTTGAGGATTTGCGAGTCGGTGAAGAAAGCGGCGCCGGAAATCCATATCCATGCCTTCTCGCCGCTGGAAATTTCTCAAGGCGCGGCGACGCTGGGGCTTTCCGTGCCGCAATTTCTGTCGCGCCTGAAAGACGCCGGGCTTGGGTCTCTGCCGGGGACAGCGGCGGAAATCCTCGACGACGATATCCGGGCAATTATCTGCCCGGACAAGATTTCGACGCGGGAATGGCTGGAGATTGTCGAGGCCGCGCATGAGACCGGTTTTCGGACCACGGCGACGATCATGTTCGGCCATATGGAATCACCCGCCGATTGGGCAACGCATCTCTTGGCCATCCGCGATCTGCAGGAACGCACCGGCGGCTTTACCGAATTCGTGCCCCTGCCCTTCGTTCATATGGAATCGCCGCTTTATCGCCGGGGCGGCGCGCGGCGCGGTCCGACATGGCGCGAAGGACTGCTGATGCACGCGGTGGCGCGGCTGGTCCTGTACCCGCAGATCGAAAATATTCAAACCAGCTGGGTCAAGATGGGGCGTGACGGGGCGGCGGCGTGCCTGAATGCGGGCGCGAATGATCTCGGTGGAACCCTGATGAACGAATCCATCACCCGCGCGGCCGGCACGGAACACGGGCAGGAACTCGACCCGCATGAGATGGAAGAGCTGATCGAGACCATCGGACGTTACCCCCGGATGCGGAATACGCTCTATCGGGATGCTTCCCGGGAGAGGGCTCTTCGGTCTTATGACGCCCCGCCGCTCGGGGATATTTCTTCCGCCGGTCCTGCTATAAGACACAAAACGGCTGCCGAATAACACGGGTCGAAAAATGGCTGACGAATTACCGGTGATCGCCGTCCTTGGCGGGACGGGTCATGAAGGGTACGGGCTGGCGCTGCGCTGGGCCAGGGCAGGCTATCGCGTGGTGATCGGATCACGCGACGCGGCGCGGGCGGAAGACGCCGCCGCGAAAATTAACGACGCGATTGCGCCACCGGTCCCGGTCGCCGGGAAAGCCAATAAAGAGGCTGCCGGGGAATGCGATATCGCCGTCCTTACCGTGCCGGCGGGCGCGCAACGCGCGGCGGCGGATGAGGTTCGCGAACAGCTCTCCGGTAAAGTTCTGATCGATGTTACCGTTCCACTGGTCCCCCCGAAGGTGCTGCGCGTGCAATTGCCCGAAGGCGGGTCAGCCGTCGCGGCATTACAGGAATATCTGGGGGAAGACATTCAGGTGGTCTCCGCCTTTCAGAACATCGCCGCCGGTCATCTGGCCGATCCGGAACATGAGATAGAGTGCGATGTATTGGTCTGCGGCAACAAGAAGGCCGCGCGCGAGGAAGCCGTCAGACTGGCCGAAGCCGCCGGGATGCGGGCATGGCATGCCGGTCCCATAGACAACAGCGCGGCGGCGGAGGCGATGACATCTCTGCTGTTGTTCATCAACCGCAATTACGGGATCGACGGCTCCGGTTTCCGCATTACCGGCAAAGAGTCCGAATAAGCCCGATGACCCGTTACACGGCCCCTGAAGAGCTGCGTGTTTTCGGTGTGGCCGGCATCCCGGAAATCCGGCCGGGAGACGATCTGGCGGCGATTATCCTGAAAGCGCTCAGGGAGGCGAACAAATCCCTTCAAAGTGGAGACGTGGTCGTCGCCGCGCAGAAAATCATTTCGAAATCCGAAGGCCGGTTGATCACGCTGTCATCTGTCAGTCCGTCGTCGGAAGCCATCGACCTTGGCAAAAAAACGGAAAAAGACCCCCGGCTTGTGGAGCTGATCCTGCGGGAATCCGTTTCCGTCGTTGCTCACCGGCCGGGCGTTCTGATCGTCGAACATAAATCCGGGCTGGTCCTCGCCAATGCCGGGATTGATCGATCGAACGTTGAAAACGGGCACGGCGATGAGACGGTGCTTCTGTTGCCCGAAAACCCGGACAGGAGCGCGGCGGCCCTGCGCGACGGGTTGGGCGTCAATGTCGGCGTAGTTATCAATGACAGCCTGGGCCGCGCCTGGCGTGTCGGCACCATCGGCACCGCCATCGGCGTAGCCGGGCTTTCGGCCATTGTCGATCTCAACGGCAATCCGGATATGCAACAGCGCCCGTTGCAAGCCACGATTATCGGCATGGCGGATGAGCTCGCCGCCGCCGCGTCTATCGTTATGGGACAAGCAGCGGAAGCCCGCCCCGTCGCGATCATACGCGGGCTGTCCGGTCACCTGGCCGACGGCGCGGCGCGCGATCTCATGCGGCCCCGCGAAACGGATCTGTTCCGGTGATTATCGCGCTGGCGGGCGGTGTCGGCGGAGCGAAACTCGCCAACGGGTTGGCGCAACTATGCGACCCAGCCGATCTGCTGATCGCGATCAATATCGGTGACGATTTTTCCCATCTCGGACTTCATATTTCTCCCGATCTGGATTCGGTGATGTACCGGCTGGCGGGGCTTAACGACACAGAGCGCGGCTGGGGTCTCGCCAACGAAAGCTGGCGGTTTATGGAGGCCTTGCAACGGCTCGGCGGGCCAGACTGGTTCAATCTCGGCGATCAGGACCTGGCGACACATATCGAGCGTACGCGGCTCCTGAATTCGGGGGTGGCGTTATCGGAGGCCACCACGCATCTGTCCCGGGCGCTTGGCATCCGCCATCACATCGCGCCGGTATCGGACGATCCGGTCCGGACCATCGTGAAAACAGCCGGGGACGATCTGCCTTTTCAGGATTATTTCGTCCGGCTGCAATGCGCCCCGTCGGTCTCCGGTTTCGCGTTCGAAGGTGCTGACCAGGCTGAGCTGCTGCCGGATCTACGCGATGCCTTATCGGACAGCCGGCTGGCGGCGATCGTGATTTGCCCGTCGAACCCCTATGTCTCGATCGAACCCATGCTGGCGATTCCGGCCCTGCGGCGAATTTTGGAAAACCGTTCCGTCCCCTGTGTCGCGGTATCGCCGATTATCGGCGGCGATACGGTCAAGGGCCCCGCGGCCAAGATGATGCGGGAATTGGGCGCTGCCCCCTCCTCCACCGCCGTCGCGGCGTATTACGAAGGGCTTATCGACGGGCTGGTTATCGACGCGGTGGATGAAAAGGAAGCGACAAAAATTAAGGCCATGGGCGTCGCACCGTTCGTCACAACGACTTTGATGAAAAGCGATGCGGATGAGAGAGCCCTTGCGGACGCGGTGCTGTCCTTTGCCGCCGGGCTTTGCAAATGAAACCCGTAATTCTCATTCCCATGAAATCGCCAGGCGATGCGAAGTCGCGTTTAGACGGTTTTCTGCCCGCTGAGCAACGAACCGCGCTGGCATGGTCCCTGTTCCGCCATGTGCTGGAAACAGCAATCGAGGCGGTGGAGCCGAATTCCATAACTGTCGTCAGCGGCGATGCGGAAGTTTTATCGAAAGCGGGCGCTTTGGGTGCGATGTCCTGTCTGGAACAAACCGGTGCGGGGCTGAACGGCGCACTGGCGGCGGCAATTCCGCAAGATGCGGAAGCGGTTCTGGTGCTGCATGCCGATTTGCCCTTGCTGGAGGCAAACGACATCCAAGCGATGATCGATACGGGCCGCGATAACGCGATGGTTATCGCGCCGGACCGGCGGGGTGAAGGCACCAATGCCCTGTTTCTTCGCCGGCCCGAGCTGATCCCGTTCCGGTTCGGTGAAGGAAGCTTTGATGCCCATTGCACGCTGGCGGAAGACGCGGGCGTCACCCCTCATATATTGGAGTGCGAGGGGCTCGCCTTCGATCTCGATACGCGCGAGGACTATCTGGAGCTTACGCGGCAGGTCAAGTTGTAGAAACCAATCACACTTGTCACCCCGGCTGCCGAGCCGGGGACGCGACGATTACGCCGCACATTATAAAGCGCGAAGGTCTTGCCTTCGATCTGGATACGCGGGCGGATTACCTGGATATCACGCGGCGCGGGGGAAATTAGGATGACAGCTCTTCGCGGATGCGTTTCAGCTCATCCATCTGCGCCAGGTCTTCACTGCCGGTGAAACGGGTGCAGATATGTGTCGCCCCGTTATCGGCGAAATCCTTTAGCCATTCCACGACCTGTTCCCGGTTGCCGCCAAAGCAATATTGCTGTTCGCGAATAACCGAAGCGGGCTGCATGTAATAGCCTTCGAGATATTTATCGAGTTCCGCGTTGGCGGCCGCGATATCGTCATTGACCGCAATAGTGCAATAGACCGCACCCGTCATTTTTGACGGATCGCGCCCGGCTTCTTCGGCATGTTCCTTGATCCGGGTCCATTTCGCGCCCCATTCGGCAGGCGTGCCGGCGCCCGACGGAAACCACCCGTCGAAATACCGTCCAGCGCGGACCAGCGCCGCGGGAACGCCCCCACCGCCCCAAAGCTGAGGCCCGCCCGGCGTAAAGGGCTTGGGGGCCAAAGTCCCCTTTTCAACATGCCACAGCCCGTCCCAATCCGTGGGTTCGCCGGTCCACAGCGCGCGGCACAAATGGATCTGGTCGATCATTCGGCGGATACGCTTGTCGAACGGAACACCCGCGGCCTCAAATTCCGCCCGGATTGGCGGGATATCCCGCGCCGTTCCCCAGCCCATAATCATGCGGCCTTCTGAAATCTGATCCAGCGTCGCCGCCTGATGGGCGAGAAGGACCGGATTACGCAGCATCGGCAACAATACCGCCGTTCCCATCTTCACATTCTTCGTCCGCCCGGCGATAGCCGCCATCAGCGTAATCGGATCGTGGCGCGGTTTGGCCAGCAGCGAGTCGCCGATCCAAACGGCGTCGAGCCCGATGGAGTCGGCGTGATCGGCGAGTTCAATGATTTCCCCGGTTTCGTGAACATCCACCACAATGCGTTCACGGGTGGGCAACAGATATCCGACTTCTATGGTCATGGCTCCCTCGGGTGTCTCAGATCAAAAGAAAGGGGAGCCTGAAAATACAGGCTCCCCTGGATATTGGACAGGGTCCGGCCTCAGACCGACGTGCGGACCTTGCCAGGCGCCGATTTAAGCGCATCGGCGCAGGCCTCGGCATATTTTTCATCCGGACCGAGCACAACCGCCACGGAACGCACCTTGTGATGCTCCGGATCGCGCCCGATCGGCATTTCGCCCGTGTCGCGCAGCGCAACGACGGCTTTGCGCAGTATATTCCGCGCCATGATGATGCCGTTATCGGTGCTGACCAGGTTTTCGCGGGTCCGGTCGCAGATCGGCCCCATCGATTCCTGCAGGCTGGCATCCTGCATGGCGATCCCCTTGACGCCGGAGAAGAGTTCACCGCGCTTTTGCGCATCCCGGTCCATCAGATAATCATTGTCCCGGTTCTGCTTCGGAATGAAGGTCCCAGGCACATATTCGTTGTGAATGCCGTGACCATCCTCGCAGGCCTTGCGTTCCTTGTCGGAAAGCGGCCGGGTGGGATGATAGTCGTAAGACCACGCCCAGCAGTTTTCGTCATCGATCGGCACCCAGAAATGGCCATGCTGCGGATGATCCGCGCGCGGCGGAATCATCGTGAAGGTCGGCACCACGAACTGAGTGATCCGCCAGTAATAATTGCCATCCTCCGCATTGCGGCGCGCACCGATATAGAGACCGCCTTCGGACGGTTCAACCTCAAACACCGGCTTGAAATCATTGAGGTTGTATTCGTTGCCTTTCGACCCCTCGAACAGAGGATCGGTCGTCAGACCGGTGCCGTGCAGGAAGGATACGTGGCTGGAATCGATGCCGCCTTCCATCGCTTGCAGCCAGTTTGAATATTGCAGCCGCTTGGAGGTGAAAGTCTGTTCCGGCGCGACACGGCAAAATTCCCATTCCGGTTCCGGCGGGGTGTTGTCCGGATCGCCCATATAGGTCCAGAGAACATCGCCGACCTTGATCATTGGATAGGCCTGCAGCTTGATGGTGTCGGCGTAACCGCTTTCTTCGGGTTCCGACGGAACATCCACGCACTGACCTTTATAGTCGTATTTCCAGCCGTGATAGGGGCAGCGCAGCCCGCTTTCCTCATTCCGGCCGAACCAGAGCGAGACGCGGCGATGCGCGCAATATTCTTCGACCAACCCGTAATTGCCGTCGGAATCGCGGAAGGCGACCATTTCCTCGCCCAACAGCTTCACCCGCACCGGCGGGCAGTCATTTTCCGGCAGTTCCCACGCCAGCAGCGCCGGCAGCCAGTACTGGCGGAACAGTTCGCCCATCGGGGTGCCTTTATCGGTCTGGCACAGCAGATCGTTGACCTCTTTACGAAGCATCTCTTGTCTCCTTGCTCCTTCCCTATCGTCCGCTGTCGCGCTTTGCCGAAAACCTGAAAGCCCGCTCCGCCGAAGCGGAAAAAAATTCTTGTACGTATAGACGTAGATTAAAAAATTGCCGCCCCGCCGTCAAATATTGGCTTGCGTCAAAGCGTCGCGCGTCCGCCCCGGTTTGACAGGCGCAAATCGCGGAAGCGATGATAATCGCCGATACTAACCAAGCGAAAACGAGAGACCGCAATGCCTTTTGCCGACGCAGACGGAATTGAAACCCGCTATGAGATCATGGGCGACGGACCGCCGATCCTGATGTACGCGCCGGGCGGGTTCGATGCGCGGATTGAAAAATGGACCGATCTCGGCGTCTATAAACGCATTAAATTGCTGGATCACCTGCCCGCCAAATTCCAATGCATTTTGTTCGACCGGCGCGAAAACGGCCAGTCCGGCGGGCGGGTCGAACGCATCACCTGGGCGGATTTCGTGCGCCAGGGCGCCGGGCTGTTGGATGCGTTGGGCATCGAAAAGGCGCACATCATGGGCGGTTGCATGGGATGCAGCCCGGTGATGGCGTTCGGCGTGGCGCATCCGGAACGCACGCTCTCGATGGTGCATTACTGGCCGGTTGGCGGGGCGAAATACCGCATTTCCAGCCATCAGCGTTTTGCCCGGCATCTGGCGTTTGTCGAGGAAAACGGGCTGGGCGCCGTGGTCGAGCTGGTCAAATCGAATGACAAGAATTTTTCCGCCGACCCGCGCGGCGGGCCGTGGGGCCAGCCGATCCGCAATTCGGATGCATTTGCGAAGACCTATGCGGCGCTGGATAACGCGCAATACCGGCTGACCGTCACGGCCATGTATCGCGGGCTGTTCGACCGCGACACCTCTCCGGGTGCCGAGCCGGAAGAATTGCTGAACCTCAACATCCCGAGCCTGATCGTGCCGGGCAATGACGAGTTTCACGCGACGTCGGCCGCCCGGTATCTGCATGAATGTCTTGACGGTTCCGAATATTGGGACATGCCGGTCGGCGACCAGACTGAAGACAATGCGCCCGCAAGGGTAATCGAATTTCTGGAGGGGGTTGCATGAATATGCAAATGACCGCGAGAAGCTTTCTCCTTCTCGCCCTGACCCTGACCCTTTGCCCGGTTTCAGCCCTGGCAAAGGACAACCATCATAGCCACACCTCCAAATATGCCGGTCAGGAAAAGCGCGAGATCAAGAGCCTGTCCGCTGACGATATCGCCGAGCTGAGACGCCGCGGCGGCTGGGGTTTGGCCAAGGCGGCGGAGCTCAACGGCGTACCGGGCCCAATTCATTTGCTGGAACTGAAAAAGGAAATCGCGCTGACGGATGCCCAGATCGCCGCGATCACCAGGATTTACGACGGCATGAAAGCGGAGGCCGTAAAACGGGGCGAGAAACTGATCGTGCTGGAAAAGGAACTCGAAAGCCATTTCCGCAACCGGACCGTAACCGAAACCATCTTGCGCCGGTCGCTCGCCGCGATAGCGGAGGCAAGGCAGGCGTTACGCTTTACCCATCTGGCGGCGCATCTGAGAACGCCGGAAATCCTGTCGGAAGCGCAAATCCGGAAATACAACGCGCTGCGCGGTTATACGAAGGCCGATTCCTGCGACGCGGTACCCAAGGGCCACAACCCGGCCATGTGGCGCAAACATAACGGCTGTAAGTGAGGGCGGGCCGCCCACTTGCACGCCGGACTTGGTCCGGGGTCCAGAAACACCGAAAAAGAAAAAAGACTGGTTCCCGGATCGCGCTTCGCTTGTCCGGGATGACAAGCCGGGTGGTGGCGAAGGCAACGTCTCAATTTCCGATCCGTCGCCGCCCCCCCTAACAACATTCATTTTCTCCGTTATCTTCCAGCGCGGGCAGCAGCCATTTCAGCGGCAGGTCCTTTTCCGCCACCCTTGCGACGGGTGAGAAGATTTTCAGCCTGTAGCGAACCTGGTCCTTGAAGAAGACGATATTGGTTTCCTGCGCCGGGAAGCCAGGCTTTGTCCCCGGGTCCTGCGATACCAGGATGATCTCATCCCCGCCGACATCGAACCGCGCGCGCACCAGCCCTTCGACACGTGAAATGTCGGAAAGTGTGTTTTCCGCCGGTCCCAGTCTCCGGAACATCAATACCCCGTTATAGCCGCCAGCCTTGCCGGAAATTTGGGGCTTTGCTACATCTTGGTCAACATCATTTAGGGAGAGAGAACGTGGCCGAGAAAGTTACCGCCGCCGTGCGCACAGCACCCCAGGTTACCGAATTTCGCGAATACGATATGCCGGATATTCCGCCGGAAGCAGCTTTGTTGAAAGTGGAGGTCGCGGGCATCTGCGGCACCGATGTGAAATTCTATTCCAAACCGCCCTTCGAAGGGCCGGTCATCATGGGCCACGAAAATATCGGCTATATCGCCAAGGCCGGTAAGGTGTTTCAGGAGCGCAAGGGGCTGAAGGAAGGCGATCTGGTTTTCGTCGAACATTATGTCGGCTGCATGAACTGCGAACATTGCCATCGCGGCGATTACCGGCTGTGCATGTACACGGACTGGCGCAAATTTCCCGAAGGGTTGCGTTTCGGCTATACGCTGGCGGAACGCGCGCCGCATCTGTTCGGCGGGTTCGCGGAATATATGTACCTGCCGTGGAATTCGGTCATTCACAAGGTACCGGACGGGCTCAACCCGGAAATTGCCGGCGTGGTGACCCCGATGGCGAACGGCATCCAGTGGGCGCTGTTTGATTGCGAGGTCGGCTATGACAGCAAGGTGCTGATTCAGGGGCCGGGCCAGCAGGGGCTGTGCAACACCGTCGCCTGCCACCAGGCGGGCGCCTCGCTGATCATCGTCACCGGCACGTCGAAGGATAAACACCGGCTGGAAGTCGCGAAAAAGATGGGCGCCGACTACACTATCGTCGTCGATGAGGAAGACCCGCTGGAGCGGATCATGGAGATCACCAACGGCGAGGGGCTTGATGTCTCGCTCGACTGTACCGCGGGCGCCGGCACCATCCCGACGCTGCTGGGCGTCGAGGCGTTAAAGCGCAAGGGCGGCACGCTGCAGTTCCAGGGCGAAGACGTGCCGGAATTTCCCAACTTTCCAATGGGCAAGGTCGGCAATAAATACATCACCATCAAGGCGGCGCGCGGCCATAATTACGAAAGCTGCGAGCTGGCGCTCAAGCAGCTCAATTCCGACCGCTACCCGTTCGATCTGATGACGACCCACAAGTTCGGTCTGAAAGATGTCCACAAGGCGATCAACGCCGTCGGCGGCAGCGGCGACTGCATCCACGTGTCGCTGATGCCCGCCGCCTAGACCTTGGGCGGGTCGGCGCAGAGCAATGACACGAGAATTCCCGTCACGGTCGTGACGGGTTTCCTCGGCGCGGGCAAAACCACCCTTCTGAACAATATTCTGGGTGAGATCGAGTCGGACAAGTTCGCCATCATCGTCAATGAATTCGGCGATATCGGCATTGACGGCGATCTACTGGAAACCGGCGATGAAGAGCTGATCGAGCTGTCGTCCGGCTGTATCTGCTGCGTGGTGCGCGGCGATCTGATCCGGGGCATGCGCCATTTGCTGACCCAACGGCCCGACCTTGACGGGGTGCTGATCGAAACCACCGGCCTCGCCAACCCCAGCCCGGTTATCCAGACACTGGTGATCGATCAGGTGATCGGCGCCCAATGCCGGCTGGATTCGGTGGTTTGCGTGGTGGATGCCGTCCATATCGCTGAACAGCTTTCCACCACCAGAGACGCCGCCGACCAGATCGCCTTTTCGGATCATATCGTGCTGAATAAAATCGATGACGCACCAGGGCCGCTGGATCAAATCGAAACACGCATCCGGGCCATCAATCCCTTTGCACGGGTGACCCGTACCAACCGCGCCGCCCTCTCTGCGGATCAGGTACTGGCCTGCCAGGGGTTTGAATTAGCGCGTGTCGAGGATGACCTGCCGACAGAAGAAGAGCTGGCCCATGATCACGATCATGATCATGGACACAACCATATTGATGAGAGCGGCATTTCAAGCCTGTCACTCTCAACAACCGCGCCGCTGGACGCGGACCGGGTCGAAGAATGGCTGCAGGACGCGCTTTCCCGCTGGGGCTATGACATATTGCGAACAAAGGGCGTCCTGTCGGTGGCGGGTGAGGACCGCAAGCTGGTCGTCCAGGCCGTCAATATGATGATGGAAGGCGATTTCGGCGGGTCGTGGGGCGAAGAAAAACGGACATCGCGCATCGTCTTTATCGGCCGAAATCTGGAACGGGAGGCGCTGGAACACGGCTTTAATTCCTGCGCCGCCATCGAGGTTTTGGCCGAATAAGGTGACGAAACGGCTTTTTGGCGATATTAAGCGCGCCTATTCTTCAATTCAGAGCGTAAACAGAGAAAACAATGGCAACCCTGACCCTATGTAAAAAGGATGACGTGCCCGAGGATGAAGGGCTCAAGGTCGAAAAGGACGATCTGTCGGTCGCGGTGTTTCATGTCGACGGCGGGTTTTATGTCATGGACGATTTATGCAGCCACGGTCCCGGCTCGCTGTCGGAGGGATTTCTCGAAGGCTATGAGATCGAATGCGATTTTCACAGCGGCTCATTCGATATCCGCACCGGCGAGGTGATGCGCCCGCCCTGCATGATCCCGCAGAAAATTTACAAGGTGGTGGACGATCCGGAAGACGTGGTCATCCAACTGCCGGAAGCGTAACCGCCCACGCCACCCCGAACCGAGGAGCCCCGCCGATGACCCGTATCCCGCCTTTGGACAGAGAGGACATGGATGCCGACCAGCAGGCGATTCTAGATCGTATCGCCGGGGATGGCGGCCGCATCGGGTTCGGCCCGGCGATTGGCTATGCCTATTCAGCCTTTGTCTGGGATCTGCATAACGTGTCGAGCGGGCACTTGCTCAAATGCGCCCTGACCAATGGGCAGGTGCGGATAATTTCACTGCTGACTGTCAAGCACTGGAACGCGCGCTACCCCTGGAGCGCCCAGTCTAAGACCGCTCTTGGCGCCGGGCTCTCGAAAGAAGTGATCGAGGCAATCAACGAGGGCACCGAACCGCCGTTCGAGTCTAAGGAAGACGAAGCGGTCTATAATGCGGCGAAGGAATTGCTGGAGACCGGCAACCTGTCAGACGCGGGGTTCAACGCCGCCACCGAAACGCTCGGCCATAAGCGCATGTCGGAAATCGTCCACACAATCGGCCATTTCACCGCCACCGGCATGATGGCCAACATGGTCGGCTGCACGCCGCCCGACGACGCGGTGTCGTATCTGAAGGACTGATCCGCCCCCCACACCACCCCTACTCGATGGTTTCTTCCTTGCGCACGCTGTCGAGCAGCGAAGAGCGCATCAGCCAGGCTTTCGCCTTGGCCGGGTCTTCGGCGTTTTCGCGCAGCTGTTGCTGATTGGCCTTGATGACCTCCGGATCGGTTTCCTCGATCCGTTTCTTGTTTTCGATGGTGACGCTTTGCAGGAATTCGGTGGCAAGCTGATGCCGCTGCCGGTGATAGCGCTCGAACACCTCCGGCTGCGCCCGGCCGTGCCAGACATCGCCGATTTTCCTGGTGATGTTCATGCAGTCGTGAATACCGGTATTGAGCCCGAGCCCGCCGAGCGGGTTGTTGAGATGGGCAGCGTCGCCCGCGAGGAAAATCCGTTCGATGGTGAAACGGTCCGCGACCCGCTGATTAACCGTATAGAGATTGCGGTGCAGAATATCCTTGTGATCCATATCGGGGCGCAACCCGTTGATCCGCCGTCCGACCATTTCATCGGACAGTGATTGTTCATCACTCTCATTCGGGTCGGTCGGGAACAGTGTCCGCCAGATACCCGGCTCCCCGTCGCCCGGCACCTTGAAAATGGCACACCATTCCGCCGGGTCCATGACATAGTTGCGGATCGTGTAGCCGTCATTTTTTTCAAAATCATGCTCCATCGTCAGCACCAGGAAACGTTCTTCCCAGGTGAAGCCCGACATGAAAACACCGAGCCCGAGACGAATGGTGGACGGCCCGCCATCACAGGCCAGAATGTAGCGCCCTTCCAGCTTTTCCAGATCACCGCCGGCATTTTCGGAAACCACGGTGACACCGTCATAATTCTGGGCGAACGAAACGACTTTCTGCCCCAGCCGGATATCGGCCAGATCGTAATGTTCGAGTGCCGCCAGCGCATCCCGCACCAGCTTCCACTGTTCATACTGAATGCAGAACGGAAAATCGGTCTCATCGGCGATATGCGCCATATCGAAGACCGCGATGATTTCCTGGCTTTTGCGGTCGCGGAACTGAAAGGTCGGCGCCATCAGACCCTTTTCGACGACACCGGCGGCGAGACCGACGCTGTCCAGCATTTCAAGCGTCGAGGGGTGCATGGTCGCCGCGCGGGGGTCTTTTGGCGGTTCGGAAAAGGCCTCCAGAAGCGTTACGGGAATGCCCTGCCGGACCAGAGACAGCGCGGAAACCAAACCCGCCGGCCCGCCGCCGCAAATGATCACCCGGTCGTTCTTGTTCATGAAATCCTCGTCATCGAATGAAAGTCAGAAAACTGCGTGGGTCGAAACTATATCCGACGGTCCCGCACGCCCGAAAGCGCGCCAAATTGTCGCGAAACCGGCGACCGGCGATGCGCGGAAAGAATAGCCGAGGGGTGGCGCACACGCACCCGTTAGCGGGCCAGCCCGTCAAAGGCGCCATCCAGCCAGGGTTCGAATTTTTTCCACGCCGCCGAACTGCCGGTATAGATCGCCTGGCGCACCTGAAGCTGTGAATTGGTGGTGACGCCCCGTGTATTCTTGTGGGGTGATAGACAGGAATCCTGCCAGCCGATGCCGAGCCAATCGATCAGCCGGCGGGTTTCTTCTTCCGGATTTTGGGTCAGAAGCTCGTAATCGAGATCGTAGATTTCACCCCCATAATCACGCGCCCAGAACGCCATCAAATCCTCATAAAGCCGGTAATAGGCGACGACATCGGCCAGATCATAGGAATAGCCGAGCCCGTTCGAGGAAAAATAATGGCTGAAGTTCGACCAGCAGACCGCCGCGGGATCGCGCCTGATATGGACGATCTTCGCGTCGGGAAACGCCGCGCGAAGCAGTCCGATCTGCCTGAAATTTTGCGGCATCTTGTCGGTGACATAGCGTTTGCCATTGGAAATCTCCGCCAGATCGGCGAGATATTTTTCCCTGAAGGCCCGGATGTTTTCTTCCGCCGGGTGTTCTTTGCCGGTGATCAGCGCCTCGCCATACCGGCCGGCGAAACGCAGCTCGCCCCCGCCTTCGACATCGGAATGGCTCGAAATGATTTGTTCGGCAAGCGTCGTGCCGGAGCGCGGCATGCCGAGAATGAAGATCGGCAGGAGACCAGCGGCGGGAGGGTCAAGCCGCCCCCCCGAAAACCCCGGCGCCGCGGATTTGATCGAGGCGAATAATCTCCGGTCCTGTTCGATATCATATCCCAGCCGGGCCTTTCGGATGGCATTGCCTTCCTTCAGGTAGGCGACGCTTGCCGCCGGATCGCCGATATCGCCGCTGGCCTTGGCGAGGGCGAAACAGAGCAGACATTTATCCGGCTCGGCAATATCGGGGGAACGGTGGAAGGCCCGCATCCGGGCGAGATGGTCGTCATCGGCCGTGTATTTTATCACCTCGCTCAACTGCCGGTGCGCTTCGGCATATCCGGGATGAAGCGCGATCGCCCTTTTGAACAGCGTAGCCGCTGCGTCCCGGTCACCCATATTGTTGCGGACAACGCCGAGATTATTGAGCGCTTCCGGGTATTCGGACCGGATGGAAAGCGCCCTCTCATAGCATTCGGCGGCTTCCTCAAGCCGCCCTTTGGTCTGCAGCACGGTGCCGAGATTGTTCTGCGCGGACGCATGTTCGGGAACAGCATCTATCGCCTGTCGATAGGCCGCGATCGCCTGATCAATATCGCCCTGGGCCTGATAGGCGGTCCCAAGATTGTTACAAACTTCCGCGTTGCCGGGCGCGATTTCCAGAGAACGTAGGTAACACGTGATGGCCTCGTCCTGTGCGCCCCGCGTCTGGCTGACGACGCCAAGATAGAAATACAGTTCCGGATTTTCGGGATCGAGCTCTACCGCGCGCCGGTAACACGCCGCCGCCTCATCCACCTTGCCCCGGTTATTCAGGATGTTGCCGAGATTGCCATGTGCGTCCGCGATCCCGCCATTCAGGGCAACCGCGCGGCGGAAAGCGGCCTCCGCCTGTTCCAGATCGCCCCTCTGGGCGGCGGCCGCGCCCGACAGGTTCCAGAGAACGAACGCGTCGGGGTATTGCCGCAGCAGCTGCGCCGCCTGTTCGGCCACCTCGGCAAACCGGCCCTGATTATAAAGCGCGATCAATGGCTCAACGATTTCCGCCGGCGGATCGCCGGCCGGCCCCGCCCCGCCAAGCCGCGCCAGCGCCTGTTGCGCTTTTTTATTGCCGGGAAAGGCATCAAGCACGGACTGATAGAGCGCCCGCGCCTCACCGCTTTCGCCCTTTTGCTCGTGCGCCCGCGCGCGCCGGAGGGTCTTGTCCACTGACAGGGATGTCATCGATTTCCAACCGCTTGAATGATGCGCCGCAGTCTAGCAGAGGGCCGGAACGGATTCACGCGGGTAGCGGGAGCCGGATTTTGCGCCACCCCAAATCCTCTCCCTTCCTTCAAGAGGGCGCTGTCCGTCAAATGTGAACCGGTCTCAGCAGTCGAGCAGTCCGGTGCCACCAAAGCCGCACCGTCTCAGGGCAGATGTTGATCCCGCGTTCGAGCTGGATGTCCACAACCTGGCGCAGCGACAGCGGATAGCGGAAATCCATCATCACCGTCAGCCGGATCACCGCGGGTGTCGCGTTGAAATAACGGAAGGGATTTTTCATAGAGCAAACCTTCCGGTGGCCCCCTTCCCCTGCATCAGAGTTACTTCATTCCGCCGCGGCCACGGCTTTATCTCGCCAGGACTGTTCGATCTCGGCTGTCGTCATAACAACCCCGAACCGGTGGTTAACCGTTTGAAGCGTCGCGTCATGGAGCGCCATATCCCAGCTCGCCGTCGCATCCCCGACGATGCAAACGTAATAACCTGTCTCGAAGGCATCCCGCAGCGTGCTTTCAACACAAACATTAGTCGATACACCGGTCACGATAACGGATTTGATATCGCGGGCCCGAAGGGTCATATCGAGGTCCGTTCCCTTGAACGCGCTGTAACGGTGTTTGTGAACAACCAGCTCACCCGGTTCCGGAGAAAGTTCGTCAATAAAATCCGCGCCCTCGGTCCCGGCAATACATAATTTGTCTGACGAGTAGGTCGAACGGCGGCGCTGCGCCAGCCATGCCCCCGAATCCGACCCGTTATCAGGCAGCGTCCAGAAACCTACATGGCAGACCAGAGCGCCACTCGCCCGCGCTGCGGCGAGCAACTTTTGCATGTTCGGAATGACGCTTCTGGTGGCGCCGAGATCTCTCCCCGCCTGGTCACACAGATATCCGTCATAAACCAGGTCTTTCTGCATATCGACGAGCAGCAGCGCCGTATTGCGCGGATCAAAACGGTCTGCAAGTGACGACAATATTTCGGGTTCCATCCGCCTACTCCTTGGGTGGGGGGCATTCATCGCTATACCAGTTGGCAATAGCCCGCCCCGTCATGAATTGTGTGTCTTTTCGACTCTGCAACACATCCAGCATGGCTTCCAGATAGGGGAAACGATGAGGAACCCCGATAAGATGGGGGTGCAGGGCCAATGTCAAAACGCGAGGCTGGATTCGGCTTTCCGTCTCGAACAAAGCAAGCGTATCGACCATCCTGCGATGAATTTCCGGTGATGCATGTTTTTCGATCGCGTAGACCACGCTGTCGTTGATCTCCAGCGTATAGGGCAAAGAGAGCAACGGGCCGTTCCTGGTGGTCATCCAGCACGGCAAATCATCGACAACCCAGTCGAAGACATATTCAATGCCAAGCGATTTTAGAATATCGGGCGTATCAACTGTTTCCTTGAGCCCCGGACCCAACCAGCCGGCAGGTCGTGTTCCGGTAAAGCTCTCAATCAATTCCAGCGCCTTTGCAATCAGCGACGCTTCATCCGCCTCTCCCTGGATTGATTTCTGGTGGAGCCCATGACCGATAAACTCCCAACCAGCGTCTCGCATGGCCTCCGCAACAGATGGATAAGCTTCAATTACCCCCGCATTCAGGCTAACGCTCGCCGGTAATGCGCGTTCCGTCAGACAACGGAGCAACCGGGGCATACCGCATCTCATGCCATATTCCGCCCAGCTATAGTTTGGAATATCCGGCACCTGTTCCAGCCCATGCGGCGCCGTGAGAATTTTTCGCGGCATGGCATTGTCAAACAGCCAGTGCTCTACATTGACAACGATATGGACCAGGATCGGTTTGCCGTCCGGGGGGCTCAGTGCCTCCCGGTCACTGGACATAAGATAGGGTATTCTGGGGTTGCTCATCCGGCGCCCTTACCCGTCCAACCCGTAAATGCGCAAGACATTGTCCCGCATAAATTTTTGCCGCGGCACCTCCGCAAGGCCCAACGCATCGATCTCTCCCACCGTGCGTTCAAAATCGAGGACAGGGAAATCCGTTCCGAAGATCACCTTGTCCTGACCGTATGAATTTATGTAGTGGGTAAAGCTGTCGGGCCAGTATTTCGGCGCGTGCGCATCCGAGCCGATATATACGTTGCGATGTTTCCAGGCCATCGCGATCATCTCTTCGGCCCAGGGAATGCCGACATGGATGCCGATAAGTTTCAACTCCGGAAAATCGCAGGCAACCGCGTCCAGGGCAATTGGTCTGCCAACGGATCGCCTTGGAAAATTCTTGTCGTAATTCATCGACTGCCCCACCTGCATCTGGATCGGCACGTCCAGTTCCACACATTTCGCGTAAAACGGATAAACCCTCGCTGCATCGGGCGGGATCTCGAACCAGTGAGGATAAAAATGGGCTCCGATAAACCCAAGCTCACGGACTGCGATTTCCAGCTCGCGGACGCCTTTCATGCCGTCAAGCGGATCAATACCCGCCAGCCCGTAAAGCCGGTCGGGTGCCCGAGCACAGGTTTCGGCGACCAGCTCATACGGGATCCGGTAACAGGAAGGGTGGCCGACAGGGCCCGCCCGGGTTGCGATTAAAAACGCTTTCTCAATACCGGCCGAATCCATTCGCGAAAGCATTTCATCCAGCGGCACGCCGTCGGAGGTCGATTGCTCGACGCCCATTTTCCCGACGAAAAAATCATCCCGCCAGCCGGGCCGATGCCTGAGCGCTTCCGGAGTCCAGATATTGACCACAGCATCTACCGCCCGATAATCAAATTCCGCCATGTCACTCTTTGCCCTCTATTCGATTGGTGCCACTTTTAACCAGTCCTACCATATCAACCATATGCCGACATATATTCTCCTGTGAAAATGAACCTCGCCGACGCCATAGAAATCAACGCGCGCCGAAGGCCCGATCACCCGGCCATTATCGGACCAGACGGGCATGTGATGCGTTACCACGAATACGGAACAGCGGTCAGCCGTTGGGCGACCGTTCTCGCAAATATGAAGTTCGGTCCCGGTGACATTATCGGCCTGAATCTGAAGGACACCGCCGAACATCTGATCGCGCTATATGCGATCGCACGGGCAGGAGCGGCGATTCTGCCAATGGATTGGCGCTGGACCGAGGAAGAGAAAACCCGAATCGTCGATTTTTTTGGTGCAAAGGCGGTGTTTTCAGAGGCCGACGACCCGTTTCTTTCCGCGAATGGGGGCTGGTCCAATCTCGTTCTCGATGCGGAATGGCAAGATTCTGTTGAAAATGTTGAACCGCGCACCGAATTCCCCGTTTCGGAAAATCAAGCACTCCTCCTCGCCCTTTCCTCCGGCACGACCGGAACGCCAAAAGGCCCGCTAATCACCCACGAGCAATTTCTTGCGCGTTTCCTGATTTATCTGATCACTATCGGGTTTTCGGAACGCGACCGCTATTTATGCGCGACACCGCTCTATTTCGGTGGCTGCCGGGGCTACTCCATGTGTTCGCTCTATGCCGGTGGGACCATTCTCTTGCATCCTCCGCCCTACGACGTCTCGGACCTTCTCTCATACGCAAACCGCTTTGGGGCCACCCGATTGTTTCTTGTACCAACATTGTTGCGCCGTTTACTGGCGCTGGACGGCGGCGCAGCCGAGGCCCCATTGTTCGAAACCCTCGAACTGCTGTTCTCCACGGGAGCCGTGCTGCATCCGGAAGAGCGTGAGGAACTCATGCAGCGCTTCTGCCCACGCTATCTGAATTTTTACGGCTCGACTGACGGCGGCGGATGTTCCGCCCTTCTTTGGGACGACCCAACCGATGTCGCGAACAGCGTCGGTCGGCCGGTCTTCGGCGCAACGCTGGAAATCGTGAATAGTGACGACTCCCCGGTGAAGAATGGTGACGTCGGCAGAATTCGGTACCGGCATCCCGGCACGGCAAGCGGCTATTTTAACGACGCGGAAGCAAGTAAGGGGTCATTCAGGGACGGCTGGTATTTTCCGGGTGATCTGGGCTGGACCAACGACGCCGGTTACCTGTTTCTGGCAGGCCGGGAATCAGACATGATCATCCGTGGAGGGGTCAACATCTATCCCGCAGAAATAGAACATGTCCTGACTCTGCATGAGGGGGTTCACGAAGCCGCCGTATTGGGTTGGCCATCGCGGGAATTTGGCGAGGAAATCGCGGCCTTCGTAGTCCTTGCCCCGAACGCGTCCGGGCAAGACCCATCAGAACTGACGGACTATTGCCGGCAACGGATGGCCCCGTACAAGGTGCCGAAAGAAATTTTTCGGGTGGACGCCCTGCCGAAGAGCGGTGTGGGAAAAGTCCTTAAAACAGAGCTGGCCAAGGAGTTGTCGCCGCTTTGACCGGAAAGGGCCAGGCGTTGCGGCGTGGTTTCCAACTGTAATTTCAGCCAAGAGGACAGGAAATGGAGCTTGAACTATCGGGAAAAAAGGCGCTCATCACCGGAGCCTCCAAGGGGATCGGCCGCGCGACCGCCGAGGCGCTGGCGGCAGAAGGCTGCGACCTGATCCTGGTATCCAGAACCGAAGCCGATTTGGCAAAGGTAAAGTCATCAATCGAAAAGAAGGCCAAGGTAGAGATCGCGATCGAAGCGGTCGATCTCTCTCAAAGTGGCGTCGCCGATCAATTGGCCGAGGATTATCCGGACACGGATATTCTTGTGAATAACGCGGGCGCTATTCCGGGCGGCCCCCTGCACCTGGTGGACGAAGCGACATGGCGCCGGGCGTGGGATCTGAAAGTATATGGTTACATCAATATGTGCAGGAGCTTTTATGACCGAATGAAAGCGCGCCAGGCCGGAACCATTATCAATATCATCGGCAATGCGGGCGACACACGCGACCCTGCATATATATGCGGGGTCGCGGCAAACGCGGCTCTCACGGCATTTTCCCAATCTCTCGGGAGCACAAGCTGGCATGACGGAGTCCGGATTCTGGCGATAAACCCCGGTCCGGTGGCCACCGATCGCATGAAGAACCTGATGCGCACCAAACTGGAGCAGGCCGGAGAACTGGTCCCGGCCGACGAAGCATTGTTTCAAAACATGCCTTTCGGACGAGCGGGTCGCCCACAGGAAATTGCCGCCGCGGTTTGTTTTCTTGCGTCGGGTGTGTCCGCATATAATTCCGGTTCAGTGATGACGATTGATGCCGGGCTCTCCGTCCGCGGCAGTTTCGGTTGATGTCAATGCGGGGAGAGTGAGGGATTGTGAAATTCGTGCCCTGACACGATTTCATCGTCCGGGCGCTACCCGTCGGATCGCTCGATTTCCCTCGCGTCGTTGGTCCGCTCCACGGTCTCACCGAACAAGTTTTCGTCCACCGATCACGCTCCATCAGACTCAAAAAGCCGTCCCAGACCCTGACAGGAAAAAGGGACGAAATTTCGGAGCACCGGGCTGAGAAACCACAGTTGGTCCCGGACGTCGTGTCGTCAGGATTTGGGTTCATAATAAGCTGAACGGGTTGCCGCTGGTGCTGAAATATAGTGCACTACTGTTATTATTTTGTGCGCACATGCGAACTCAGGGGCATGGATTTGAAACCCTGGAGCTCCCAAGAAGGTTTGGTACCAATCACATTTGGATGATTGTGTATCTGGCACGAAACTTGCTATCAAGTGTTTCTGTAGTGTTTGTGCGGCCACTGATTGGAGAGACAATACATTGGCACCATTACTGACGATTGACGGCCTTGAAACATCGTTCTTCACGAGCGATGGCGAAGTGCGGGCGGTCAACGGTGTCAGCTTTTCGATTGAG
>Ga0181579_10000375_pt1 | contig 35420 bp, 35 predicted proteins | sample 071ome_24_FD_132996 | JGI IMG/M metagenome (GOLD analysis project Ga0181579, IMG submission 132996) | Coastal salt marsh microbial communities from the Groves Creek Marsh, Skidaway Island, Georgia - 071402CT metaG (megahit assembly) | ecosystem: Environmental > Aquatic > Marine > Intertidal...
TTGACCAGGCGCGAACGGGCAATAAAGGTGTTTCGTGATTCCTCGTTGGCAATAAGGTCCACGTAACGCTGCCTGTAACGGACCTCAGTATCGGTCAGGCCCTTGTACTTGTCCGGCAAGGGGCGCAGCGACTTCGTCAACAGGCGGATGTTTTCGACGCGGATGCTGAGTTCGCCCTTGTCCGTGCGGAACACCTTGCCGGTGGTGCCGATGATGTCGCCCAGGTCCCAGCTCTTGATTTCCGCCCTTTCCTCCTCGGGGAACTCCTTGACGTTCAGGTACAACTGGATCTGTCCGGTCATGTCCTGGATCACGAGGAAGGGGCCCCGCTGGCGGATGATGCGGCCGGCGACACAGGCCTCGACAGCCATTTCCGCCAGGGTGTCCTTGTCCTTGTCACCATATGCGGTATGGATGTCCGCGGCAAAATCCGCGGGACGAAAATCATTGGGGAAGGCGTTGCGCTTTTGCCGGATGGTGTCTAGCTTCTCCCGTCGCTGTGCAATCAGCCGGTTTTCTTCGGCGGCATCCGCGCCAGTCGCAGTGTTGTGTTCGCTGTCTGTCATTACGTCTTCCGATTCTATTCTTGTTACCGGTTACAGGCCCATTTTCAGGCTGGCTTCCATGAAACGGTCCAGGCCGCCATCCAGCACAGCCTGGGTGTTGCTGGTTTCCACCTTCGTGCGCAGATCCTTGATACGCGAATCATCAAGCACGTAGGAGCGTATCTGGCTGCCCCAGCCGATATCGGCTTTCTCGTCTTCGATTTCCTGCATGGCTTCCTTTTTCTTCAGTTCCTCCAGCTCGTAGAGCTTGGCTTTCAGCTGTTTGATGGCCATGTCCTTGTTTTTGTGCTGGGAGCGCTCCCGCTGGCACTGCACGACGATACCGGTCGGTTCGTGGGTCAACCTGATCGCGGAGTCGGTCTTGTTGACGTGCTGGCCTCCAGCACCCGATGCACGATAGGTATCCACGCGCACCTTGCTCATGTCCAGCTCGATTTCGATATCGTCATCGACTTCGGGGGATACAAACACGGAGGCAAACGAGGTGTGGCGCCGGTTGCCCGAATCAAAGGGTGATTTGCGCACCAGTCGGTGCACACCGGTTTCGGTTCGCAGCCAGCCAAAGGCAAATTCCCCTTCGAAATACAGCGTGGCGCTCTTGATGCCTGCCACTTCACCGGGTGAAACCTCGACGAGTTCCGTCTTGAATTCCTTCTGCTCACCCCAGCGCAGGTACATCCGCAGCAGCATTTCGGCCCAGTCCTGAGCCTCGGTGCCGCCGGAGCCGGCCTGGATATCAAGATAGGCGTTGCTGGCATCCATCTCGCCCGAAAACATGCGGCGGAATTCCAGCTTCTCCAGGCTGCCTTCGGCATCCGCGAGGTCGGACAGGGCTTCCTCCAGGAGGCTCTCGTCATTTTCCTCGCGGGCGAGTTCGATCAGTTCACGAATGTCATTGAAGGATTTGTCGAGCGTACTGATGGTCAGCACCACCCTTTCCAGCTCGGCGCGCTCCCTGCCCAGCGCCTGGGCATATTCGGGTTTGTCCCATACCCCGGCTTCACCCAGTTCCAACTCTACTTCCGCCAGTCTTTCCTGCTTCTGGTCGAAGTCAAAGATACCCCCTGAGCACTGACAAGCGCTCCAGCGAATCCCTGATGATCTGTAATTGGTGGTTTACTTCAAGCATGGGTGTCGAACCTGAAAAAAGGCGCTATTTTAACTGATAGCCCCTGTCTTGCCTATGCAACTGCACTTTATACTTGTCACCATGGCTATCATTGCGGTTGCCGGCAAACGGTCCTGACATCATCAGCATTTCCCTCCTGAAAAACGCGGACATCGTCTGGGACAAGGCAGGCCTGCCTTTCTCCCCGGAATATGCCGACATCTATTTTTCGGTCAACGACCCCGTGGCCGAGAGTCGTTATGTGTTCATCGAAGGCAGCAACCTGCCTGCCCGCATGGCAGATCCGGCAAGCAGCCGCTTCACGCTGTTTGAACTCGGTTTCGGTTTTGGACTCAACTACCTGCTGACAGCGGAACTTTTCTGCCGCGTGGCTCCCCAGGGCAGCCGGCTGCATTACATCAGCTGCGAACTGCACCCGGTGCGCTCCAAGGACCTGCAGCGCTTTTATGCGAAACTGCCCACTACCCTGCTCACCCTCTCTGCCGCTTTGTTGGCCCATTATCCGCAACCGCACCGGGGGCTGCATCGCCTGCAGTTCACCTGCCGCGGCCGCCACATCATCCTCGATCTGCTGTTCGACGATGCAGCCAGCGCCATGGCCGCTCTCAGCCTGCCGCCACACGGTATCGATGCCTGGTATCTGGACGGTTTTACCCCGACCCGCAATGAAAGCATGTGGCAGGACAACCTGTTCCTTGAAATGGCTGCCTGCAGCCAGCCGGGCGCTTCGCTGGCTTCCTACTCGGTGGCCGGATCGGTCAGACGCAGCCTCGAGGCGGCCGGGTTCAGGACGGAAAAATCCCCGGGCTTCGGCAACAAGCGCCATATGCTGTCCGGAACCTTCGAGGGCAGCCGGACATCGCCGCCGATATCGTGGGATTACCCCTGGCCCGAGTCGTATGCTCCCGTCAAAAGCGTCGCCGTTGTCGGGGCAGGGCTGGCCGGCTGTGCAACAGCCCATGCACTGCGTTCGCGGGGAATACCGGTCACCCTGCTGGAAAAACAGGACGAGGTCGCCCGTGCCAGTTCGGGCAATCCGCGGGGTATCGTCCATTTCAAGCCGGCACTCAGGCAGTCCCCGGCTGCCCGGTTCCATTTACAGGCTTTCACCCACGCGCTCAGGCATTACCAGGCCCTGTCTTCCCGATTCGATTTTGGCTGGTCGCCTTCCGGCGTGGTCCAGCTGGCGGTCACGGATGCGGAGAAAGCCCACCAATGGAAACTGGAGCAGGCGGGTAACTACAGCCCGACCCTGATCAGGTCGATCCCCCCCGAAGAGATAAGCCGCCGCTGCGGCATAAGCCCCGGCACAAGCCACGCCCTTGCCACAGCCGGCGGCATTCTCAGCCCGCGGGATCTTTGCCTGGCCTGGATCAGGGACGCAGCGCCAAGACTGCTGACCGGCACTGAAGTCACAGCACTGCGCAGAAGCGGCAATCAATGGCTGTTGACGCTTGCAGACAAACAGGGGACTAGGGAAGAGTGCTTCGACGCCGTGGTCATCTGCAACAACCAGGATGCCATGCAGCTGGAGGTGTTACCCCGATACCCGGTGATTGCCAACCATGGCCAGACGGACACCTATACGCTGGACAGTGACGAGGGACTGCCGATATCAGTGCTGGGCCACCAGGGTTACTACATCCCATGGCAGGACCAGGGCAGGCCCAGGGCGACCATTGGCGGCAGTTTTGCCCAGGGCGAACATACTAACGATTGCAGCGATACCATGACTGCACGCAATCTGGCATTAATGGAAAAACTCTCGTCCGGGTTGCGTGACCAGTTGCAGAAGCATGCGACTGCGCATGCCGGTCGCCAGCAGACGCGCATCACCACACCCGATTACCTGCCGTTGGCCGGCCCCGTGGAAGATACCGACGCCTGCCGGACACGCTTTGCCGGGTTCCTGCGCAATGCCCGCAGGAGCATCCTCGATCAACCGGCATATCTGCCCGGCCTTTACATCAACATCGCGCATGGCTCCAGCGGCCTGGCCAGCACGCCGCTGGCCGCAGAATATCTCGCCTCACTGATTAACGGTGAAAGCCTGCCCCTGCTGTGCGATGACATACAGGCTGTCCATCCCCTGAGATTTCTGGTCAGGGAACTGAAGCGGCAGAAAACCTGACGGAAAGGAATTAACGATTGAAGAACGCGGTGAGGGCTTTTGCCAACCAGCCGGTGTCGCGGCTGCCGGCAGTTTCACGGATGGAGTGCATGGCAAACGTGGGGACGCCGATATCGAGGCTTTTAATGCCCAGCTCACCGGCCACGATCGGCCCGATCGTCGAACCGCAGGACATGTCGTTCCTGACCACGAAGGCCTGCACGGGGACATCCTGCTCCTCACACAACTGGCGAAAACCGGCTGATGTCTCACTGGTTGTGGCATAGCGTTGGTTGCCGTTGATCTTGATTACCGGACCCTGGTTGAGCAGCGGCCCGTGTTTGTCGTCATGCTTGTCGGGAAAGTTTGGATGGATACCGTGGGCATTGTCGACCGAGTAGAAAGTTGATCTGTCCAGCATCCTGCGCTTGCTTTCAGAACCTCCCTGGGCAAAGCCCTCGGCGATCCTGTCGAGCACCGCTTCCAGGAAAGGTCCCTTGGCACCCGCAGCCGAAACACTGCCGACCTCCTCATGATCGGAACACACCAGCAGGCTGGCATGATGTCCGCTGCTTTCCAGCAGGCTTCTCATTCCCACGTAACAGCTCAGCAGGTTATCCAGCCTGGCACTGGTGATGAATTCACCATGCAAGCCAACCAGTGCCGGCGGCTGCACATCATAAAGACGCAGGTCGAAGGATAAAACCTTGTCAACTGCCAGGCCTATATTGCTTTCCAGGTGCTGCTGCAGAAATTCCTTGAACACGAACTTGCCATCGTCGTTCATCTGGGAAAGTATCACGGGCAGGTAGGTCTGGGCATTGATTGAACGATGCTCGTTGGCCTCCCGATCGAGATGTATGGCCAGACTCGGGATCACCGCAACGGCTTTTTGCAAGTCGATCAGGCACCAGGCCAGTTTGCCGTCCCTGCCCCTGTAATCAACCCGGCCAGCGATGGAAAGATCGCGATCGAACCACGGGTTCAACAGGACGCCGCCATAGACTTCGACACCGAGCTGGATATATTGCTGGCGAACAATCTCCGGCTGGGGTTTGACCTTCAGGCACGGGCTGTCGGTGTGCGCACCGACGATGTGAAACCCTGAAGTTGCCAGGTCATCATTGCCCGTTCTGAACGCAACCAGGGAAGAACCTGCCCTGGTCACGTAATAGCCCCGGTTCCTTTCCAGCTGCCACTGCCCGCCTTCCTCGAGTGCAGTAAAGCCGGCAGCATCAAGCCGGGTAATGAGATTGGCCACAGCATGATACGGGGTGGGAGAAGCCTGAAGATACTGCATCAGGCCTGCGTTCAGTTCCTGTTGGCTCATAGGTATGCCGTTAAGCAATGCCGGCTGGCGGCCTGGTAAAGCGCCTTACTCGATATCGATCAGTTCGACATCGAATATCAGTGTGGCATTGGGGCCGATAACATTACCGACACCATTGGCGCCGTAGGCCAGTTCGGACGGAATGTAAAAGCGGTACTTGTCGCCTACTTTCATCAGCTGCACGCCCTCTGTCCAGCCGGGAATAACGCCATTGAGCGGAAAGGTAGCCGGCTGGCCACTGTCTACGGAGCTGTCGAATACTGTGCCATCGACGAGCGTACCGTGGTAATGCACAGTGACCGTGTCCGACGAGGAAGGCATGGCACCGCCCGCAGCACCCTGCTCAAGTACTTCGTACTGCAGTCCGCTGGCCGTGGTGGTAACTTCCGGCCGCTGGCCGTTTTGCGTGAGGAAATCACGCCCTTCCTGTGCAGCAGCTGCATCCTGCGCGGCCATTTTCTCCTGCTGGGCAATAGAGAAAGCCTGGAGGGCGGTCATGATCTCCTCCTCGCTCATCTGCAATTCACCGCGAATGGCATCGCTGATACCCTGGATCAGAGAAGCGGCGTTGATGTCATCCATAGGCATCTGGTTGACCAGGTTCATGCCAATGTTCACCCCAATGCTATAGCCGGCCTTGCCGGCATCTGAGTCCAGCTCCGCGTCCTGGGCCATCAGAGAACTGCCCGCAAACACAAGTGAAAGTGCACCAATCCGGGATGCCACGCTTAATAGTTTCATAATACCTGTCCTGTCTTGTCCTGTTCTTGAGCTTATCTTGAACTAATCTTGAACTAATCTTGAGCTTTTTTCTGGATTGCTGTGAACCAATCCTGCAGAGGACCGGTTCAAGGCCTGTTTGTGTCTTTACTGGAGGTAATATTCCAATGACAATAGCCCCTTCAGAAAGCGGCCATACTACCGGGACTGCGGTTGAAATGCCACCACCGCCGTTTGAATTGACCCGCGGTTTTAGCGGGTTTCAGGGCCATTCCCGTCCCAAAACGCTGTAAATGGAGTCAGTAGCATGAGGCATGGCAGCAAACGATCCACGCTAACTTCAACCTCCCCCTTCCTGTCGCTGCTCCTGACGTTATTTCTGCTGACGGCATGTGGCAGTTATCGCGTGATGCTCGGTGAGAGCGTACTGTATTCACCCAGTGGGGCGCCCGCCGCGCCATCCCTGCTAAGTGACGCCAACCTGCAGGGCTGTCTGAACCAGGTATTCAATACCACCGGCAACAACGATCCGGAAAGTGTGAAATTGCTCGCCTGCCCTTCCGCTGGCGTCCAGAGCCTTGCCGGCATTGGCGCCCTGGTCAATCTCGAGCAACTCGAACTCAGTGATAACAGGGTTTCCGACCTCAGTCCGCTGCAGAATCTCAGGAACCTGCGTGTACTCAGCATTCGGAACAACCGCATCGACAGCATAAACACACTGCTCTCTTTGCCAATCCTCAGGTTCGTTGCCCTTCAGGGCAACAATGCCATCGGCTGCAGGCAGCTGGAAATGCTGGAGGAAAAGCTCGGCAACTCACTCAACCGCCCGGAGCGCTGCAGCAACTGAATCAATGTTCCGGAATGCCACTGTGAAAACGAAATGCCGTATCTGTGCTCGTTACCAGCCTGGCTTCCTCTGCGGCAAAGAACGCAATCCGGTCGGCAAGGTCTGAGCCGTCATAGAGCCTGGCGAGCTCCAGGTAATCCTCGAAATGCCTGGATTCTGATCGCAGCAGCGACCTGTAGAAACGGCCGGTCTTCGCATCCAGCAGTGGCGCGATAGCCGCAAAACGCTCGCAGGAACGTGCTTCGACGAACGCCCCCACGATCAGCGTGTCCACCAGTTTTGCCGGCTCATGGGTGCGTATATGCGCCCTCAGGGAAGAGGCGTATCGCGAGGGGGACAGGTGCTCATATTCGATTGCCTTTTCTACCATCAACCCGACGACCTGTTCGAAATGCAGCAGCTCTTCCCTGGCCAGCTGGGACATCTTTTTCAGCAGGTCCGTCTTGTCGACGTAGCGGTACATCAGGTTCATGGCTGTTGCCGCCGCTTTTTTCTCGCAGTTCGCGTGATCTATAAGGAGTAGTGCTTCGTTGGCCAGCGCCCATTGCATCCATTCATCGGGTGTGGGGCATGCCAGGAAAGCCGTGATGTGGGAGATATCAGACATGCAGGCAGGTAAAATCAGGCCGGTGTATCGTCACCGATGTCTTCGACCAGGCCGGGCTCCCTCCGCTCTTCGAGGTATTCCTGGTCAAAGGATTCATCCAGTATGTTTTCTGGAATCGACTTGCTGGCCTTGGCGCCCAGGATGCGCAGCTTCTCTACATTGGATACCAGGTTGCCATGCCCCGAAATCAGCTTCTTGTGGGCATTTTCATATGATGCCTGTGTCTGCCCGAGATAGTTGCCGATTTTTTCCAGGTCTTCGGTGAATCCAACGAATTTGTCGTAAAGCTTCCCGGCGCGGTTGGCGATTTCAAGGGCATTCTTGTTCTGGTCCTCGTAGCGCCAGATGTTCTGAATCGTTCTCAGGGTAGCCATCAGGGTGGTGGGCCCAACCAGCGCAATATTGCGCTCGAAGGCTTCGGTAAACAGTGACTGGTCGTGTTCAACTGCCAGGGCAAAAGCGGCCTCGACCGGCAGGAACATCATGATGAAATCCAGGGTGCGGATACCTTCCAGGTTCTGGTAATTCTTGTCTGAAAGTGTCCGGATATGGTTGCGAATGGATTGTATGTGCTGCTTCAGAGCTTCACTTTTCTTGCCTTCGTCGGCCTCTGAATAATACCTTTCATAGGCGGTCAGACTGACCTTGGAATCGATAATGACATCCTTGTTTTCCGGCAGGTGGATGACCACATCCGGCTGCTGCTTGCCGCCATCGCCGGTTTTCAGGCTGACCTGGATATCGTATTCCCTGCCCTTGCGCAGGCCGGACTGTTCCAGCAGTTTTTCCAGGATGAATTCCCCCCACACACCCTGGGTCTTGCTTTCACCCTTCAGGGCGTTCGTCAGGTTGACTGCGTCCACGCTGATCTTCGTATTGAGTTCCTGCAGGCTCCTGATTTCCCTTGCCAGTGAAAAGCGCTCCTTGGATTCCTTGTCGTAGGCGTCCTCGACTTTCTTTTCAAACTGCTGGATCTTTTCGCGCAAAGGCTTGAGGATGTTCTCGATGTTCTCGCGATTGCTTTCCGTGAAATCCTTGCCCTTCTTCTCGAAAATTTCGTTGGCCAGGTTTCTGAACTCGAGGCTCATTTTCTCGCGGGCGTCCTCCAGCAGGCGGATCTTCTCCTCGTGCTGGCCCTGCTCTTCCATCAGCCGGGTTTCAAGCCTGGATACGCTTTCCCTCAGGGAGGATATTTTTTCGTTGGCGGACTGGAGTTCCTTGTGCGAGAGCTGGAGCTGGTCCTGCTGCTTCTGGATTTCCAGTTGACGGGACTGCAGCCGCTCCTTCAGCACCTCAGGCGAATCGCCACCCAGGGCGCCGGTGCCGGCAGCCTTCAATAGCTGGAAGCCTATCCATCCGGCAAGCAGGAGCAGCACTGATAAGAGCGAAATGATTATCAGCGTGTCTGCAGCCATCGGGGTCTCCCTTGAGCCAGGATAAATGATATATGTAAGGGCAATGCCTCAGTCGAAGCTGATGCCCAGGCGTTCACCCACTTCCTTGTAGGTTTCGATCACATCGCCGAGGTCCTGGCGGAAGCGATCCTTGTCCATTTTCTTGCGTGTCTTGCTGTCCCAGATACGGCAGCCATCGGGGCTGAATTCATCACCCAGCAGGATTTCGCCGTTGTTCAGACCGAACTCCAGCTTGTAATCCACCAGCAGCATACCGGCCCTGCTGAACAGATCCTTGAGTACTTCATTTACCTTGAAGGTGATTTTCTTCATGGCCTCGATGTGTGCCGGATCAGCCCACCCAAACGAGGCAATGTGGTAATCATTGATCATGGGATCATGCAGGGCATCGTTTTTCAGGAAGAATTCGAAGGTGGGCGGGTTGATGTCCGTGCCCTCGGGGATGCCGTAGCGCTTGCAAATGCTGCCTGCAGCCAGGTTCCTGACCACGCACTCTACGGGAATCATTTCCAGGCGACGAACCAGTGATTCAGTGTCGGAAAGCTTTTTTACGAAATGCGTCCTGATCCCGGCCTCTTCGAGCTTGCCCATGATGAAAGCATTGAAGATGTTGTTGACCTTGCCCTTGTCTTCCAGTTTGGCCAGCTTGGTGCCGTCAAAGGCCGAGGTGTCGTTCCTGAATTGCATCACGTACAGGTCGGGATCTTCAGTCCTGAACACGGACTTTGCCTTGCCCGAATACAGTTCGTCGTGTTTTTCCATCAAGTTCTCCAATGGGGGAATGCGTGGCAGGTCCAGCCAGCCGGGCACGGGATCAGGTGATGTAATTCCTGATCAGGTTCAACAGGGAGCTTTCCGCTTCGCGGGTTTCCTGGGATGCCTGGGGCTCCAGGGTTTCTACGATGACTTCGACCTCGTCACCCAGGTCCAGGACGAGGATGCGCAAGGGAAAATACCTTGGTCCCTCTTCACGGCTGAACGCGCCATTGAGGGTTATGACCTTCTTGAAAAAGCCCGGCTCCTCTTCCTCGTCAATGCCCGTACCGATGACGTAGTCGGTTTCGATCACGCCTGCTTCGGCATCCTGGGCCAGGACATCCACGCCTGCCCGTTCCAGGGCCCGCATGATGGCCGCCCAACTGCGGTTGTAACCAGCCTGCAGATGGAGCAATTCCCGTCCCGCCGGGGTATTGATGATGCTCGCCTTGCCGCGGCCATCGATATTCTCGGCCAGGAAAGACACTGTCGAGGCCTGGTACAGGTCCGCGACATCAGCCAGGTACCCTGACATGTCTGTCAGGAAATCATAGGCAACATCGGGGTCCGTGGAGCTTTCCGGCCAGTTCACCTGGTCAAGAGCGGGTATAGACTGCGCCAGCCCCAGGTGCAACAGGCGGATTTCAGCGCTGTCGTTCTGGAAACCCGGCTCGACGGTTACACGTATCTTTTCCTTTGTAAGCGCATTGCCTTCGAGCACAAACCAACCAGTATCCATAAGACCGCGGGCTGGATTTTCAACAGCCACCTGGATGCCCTGGCGGGACCAGTAATCACGGATGCGCGGCCACACTTCGCTGGGGCTCACATCAACCACGATCCAGTTGTCCTCATTGATGCGCTGAATGACGACGCCGCGCTCGATACGACCACCATAGGGTCGCGGTCGCGGGGCATTCAGGAATGCCTGCGTGCTGCCCTGGGCCACGGGAGGAATGACCATCAGGTCATCGATGATATAGCTGTCGTAGTTATCGGGAATGCGAGTCGGCGGCAGCACCTGGGCTTCAAGATAATCGCCCTGCCGATCCCGGAGCAGCCCTTCTTCACCGGCGATGTAATCCATACCGGGAATCGGCACGGATGGCAGCATGGAACAGCTGCTCAACAGGCCGGATGCCATGACCAGAATGAACCTGGCCAACAGACTGGTGTTAACACTGGAAAAGCGGGCTGGCATGATTACGGGCGCTGACTGCAAATCACAAGGCTCCGGCCTGGTGCAGGCCTTCACGCACAACCTGGTGGAATTTCGGATCCAGTTCAACGAGGGGCAGGCGAATGCCGGGGCCGATCAGGCCCATTTCCTGCAACGCCCATTTCACAGGCATCGGGTTTGCCTCCACGAACAGGAGTTCATGCAGGGCAGCGATTTTTTCATTTACCGCCCTGGCAGCCTCAGCTTCGCCGGCCAAGGCCAACCGGCACATTTCACTGAGTTGCCCGGGCACCACGTTCGCGGTCACCGAAATGGTACCAACGGCACCGGCCAGTATGAGCTCCAGGGAAGTGGCGTCATCACCGGAATAGACGGCGAAATCATCGCTGCACAGGTCCAGGATTTCCTTGCCCCGCGCCACGTTGCCGGTAGCCTCCTTGACGCCGACTATGTTGGGGACTTCCGACAGCGTGTGTATGGTGTCGGGCAGCATGTCACAGGCTGTCCTGCCGGGCACATTGTAGAGGATCTGGGGGATATCAACCGTCTCAGCGATCTTGCGATGATGCTCTATCAGACCGCGTTGGTTGGGCTTGTTGTAGTACGGCGTGACCAGGAGACAGGCGTCCGCCCCGGCCTTTTTGGCGGCCTCGGTAAGCTCGATGGCTTCCGAGGTGGAATTGGCGCCAGTTCCTGCAATCACAGGGATGCGACCGCCTACCTGTTCGACGACATGGCTGATGACTTCGCAATGCTCATTGACGTCCAGGGTGGCCGATTCACCGGTGGTGCCGACAGCCACGATGGCGTTGGTGCCCTCCTCCACTTGCCACTTCAGCAGGCGTGACATGGCCGCCAAATCCAGACTGCCATCCGGATGCATGGGGGTGACGATTGCGACGATACTGCCTTTGATCATATTTTTCTGTCTTGGCTGGTCTGTTCCAGGCAACCTGCCGTTGTTGAATCATCTATCCTGGAAACCGGCACCGGACGCTAATTGGACAGGCAAACTGCTCATCAGTTCGGATCGGCCGGTAAGCCGGTAATTCTAGCTTAACCACCGGCAAGTTAGAACTCTCGGATTCAGGTTTGGGCCTTGCCCTGCCCGGCATGACTGACCGGCCATGCCCTGATTACGGCCTTGATGAAAGTCGCCAGCGGTATGGCGAAAAAGACACCCCAGAATCCCCACAGTCCGCCGAAAACAAGGACAGCCGTGATAATGGATATCGGGTGCAGATTGACCGTTTCCGAAAAGATCAGGGGCACCAGGATATTGCCGTCAATCAATTGCAATACGGCATAGGCGACGATCACCTGCATGAGCTCGCCGCTGAATCCCCACTGGAAGAAGCCCACCAGGAAGACCGGCACAGTGACTACCGTTGCCCCCACGTAAGGGACGATAACGGACAGACCTACCAGAACGGCTAGCAGGACCGGATAGTTTATGCCGAAAAGCTCGAACATGACGAAACTCGACAAGCCGACGATCAGGATTTCGAGCGCCTTGCCGCGGATATAGTTGGCGAGCTGATCGTTCATTTCATGCCAGACCTGGGCCATGATCGGACGCTTTTCCGGCAGCCAGCTTTCCAGGAAATTGAGCAGCTTCTCGGAATCACGCAACATGAAGAAGACCAGGATGGGCACCAGCACCGAGTACACCAGCAGGGTGACCAGGCGCGTGATGCTCGACACCGAATAGGACAGCAGGTACTGACCGAATGCGCCTATCTCTCCCTGGATATATAGCAGCCAATCATCCACCTGGGCCTCGGTGAACTGTTCGGGATAGTTTTCCGGCAGTATCAGCAGCAGCGACCGCAGCTGATCCACCATACTGGGCAATTCGTTGACGAAAAGGCTGAGGCGGCTCCAGCTGAACGGAAGAAAAATCAGGAAAATGATGAACGTTGAGCCAAGGAACAACAGGTAAGTCAGGTAAACCGCCATACGATGCGGCACCTTGAGTCTTTTCAGGGAATTGACCAGACCCTGCAGCATGAACGTGATGACCATGCTCCACAGGAGGGGCGCTATGACACCCCCCATAGTCACCATGATCACGGTTCCCGTAATCAGCAGAAGGGTGAAAATGAGGGCCTCATCTTCTGAAAAATAGCGGTCATACAAGCCGCCGAAGACTTTAAACATGCCAGATTCCCAGAATTTCGCGGAAGTCATTCAACTGTCTTTTAATCAACTAGCTTTTGCGAATCCAGTAGACAAAGCGATTGTCCGCCTTTTCGAATTCCAGCAACTGGTTGCCACTTTGCTCGGCAAACACCTGGAAGTCCCGTTCGGAACCCGGATCCGTGGCAATCACCTTCACCACCTGCCCGGAATGCAGCTTGTTCAGCGACTGCTTGGTCTTGAGCAGGGGCAACGGACAGGTCAGACCGCTCAGGTCCAGTTCCAGGTCAACGGTGGTAAGCATCGCGGCATTTTAGCAAGCGGCCGCCGAAAATCCGAGTTATAGATGGGAATAAAGTGTATGATTATGGGTCTAAGGGTTATCAACCTTTTATTGCCATGACCTTCTTCGAACCCATTCCCCCAGCCCGATTCCGCTCTATTCCCAACCCGGGACGTCTTTGTGCGGGATTCATGCTGGCATTTCTGTCCTGCCTGCCGGCAGCCCCTGCCGCCGCCCAGGTCAACCTGCCCGTCCTCGGAGACTCGGTATCGGGCACCATCTCCACGCAGCAGGAATACGAATTCGGCCGCGAATTGCTGCGGCAGATCCGACGCGAAACCCCCATGCTCAACGATCCCCTGATCATGGAATATATCGTCAGCCTCACATTCAAGCTGGCAGTCAACAGTGAACTCAAGGACAACCGGCTGGAATTCGTACTCATCGACAGCGAAATCCTCAATGCCTTTGCCGCACCGGGCGGAATCGTGGGCGTCAATGCCGGTCTGTTCCTGCATGCGGACAACGAAGGCCAGTTTGCCTCGGTGCTCTCACACGAGCTGGCTCACATCAGCCAGCGCCACTATGCCCGCTCCGTCCAGCAGCAACAGCGGAATGCTCTGCCCAGCGTCGCCGGGTTGCTGGCCAGCCTGATCATTGCCTCGACGGTCGGTGGTGACGCCGGCCAGGCAGCCCTGATGACCACCCAGGCCGTGGGCCAGGAAAACCAGTTGCGCTACAGTCGCAGCAACGAACAGGAAGCCGACCGCATCGGTATCCGCACACTTTACAACGCCGGTTTCGACCCCTACGACATGGCGGGGATGTTCGAGCAGATGATGCGGATGAAAAGTTTTTCCCGCCGGCTGCCGGAATTCCTGTCCACCCATCCCCTGGATGAGAACCGTATTGCCGACAGCAAGAACAGGGCTAACACCCTGCCGGATGTTTCCTATATCCAGAACATCGAATTCCTGCTGATGAAACAGCGGGTCACCATGCACTACGCCAACGACAGGGACGCCGAAATCCAGTCCCTGCGTCGAACCTTGCCGCAGCTGAACGGCATCGACGCGGATGCCGCCACCTACGGCATCGCCCTGGGACAGATGGAGAATGGCCAGTTTGCCGAGGCGACACAGACCCTGGAACCGCTGCTGCAGAAAGACCCCACCCGCATCACCTATGTCATGCTGCAGGCCGACATAGCGCGCAAGGCCAAACAGTATGAGCGAGCGCTTTCAATCCTCCAGGACAACCTGGGCATCAATCCCAACAACCACCCGCTGACCATGGCCTATGCCCTCACCCTCGAGGAAAGCGCCCGCCATGGCGAAGCCGCTGACGTACTGGAGCGCCAGTCGCTGGTCAGGCCCAATGACCCGGAACTGTGGTTCCAGCTGGCCGAAATCCAGGGCCAGGCCGGCAACATCAGCAAGGTGCACCAGGCACGCGGGGAGTATTTCATTACCGTGGGTGACTTCACCCGCGCCCGCAACCAGTTCAACCTGGCGCTCGATCTTGAGCAAGACAGGCTGATCCGCGCCAAGATCCAGCAGCGCCTGGATTACATCCGCGACCTGCAGAACCGTTACTATCGTTAAATCGGGACTTACCCCTCAGCCAGCCCCTCAGCCGGCATTCAGGGATTTGCGAAAATCCAGCATGCGCTGAAGAGGAACCATGGCCTTGCGGCCCAGCTCCGGGTCGACGTGAACCTCATTGCTCATGTTGAGCAGGCTGGTATACAGGTTTTCCAGGGTGTTCATGCCCATCCAGGGGCAATTGGCACAACTGCGGCATGTCGCTCCCTCACCGGCGGTAGGCGCCAGGATGAATTCCTTGCCGGGCGCCAGTTGCTGCATCTTGTAGAGAATGCCCGCATCCGTAGCGACGATAAACCGCTTCTCAGGCCGCTCGACGGCCGCCCGGATGATTTGGGTCGTGGAACCTACCACATCGGCCTGCTCCAGCACCGCCATGGGCGATTCCGGGTGCGCCAGGATCGCCGCATCGGGATACAGGTGACGCATGCTCTCGAGCGCGCGGGTCTTGAATTCCTCGTGAACGATGCAGGCGCCATCCCAGATCAGCATGTTCTCTGCGCCAGTCCTTTTCTGGATGTAGTTGCCCAGGTGCTTGTCCGGGGCCCAGATGACAGGTTTTCCCTGTTCGGTGAGATGCTCGACCACGTCGAGGGCGATGGCCGAGGTCACCACCCAGTCTGACATGGCTTTGACAGCCGCGGACGTGTTGGCATAAACCACCACCTGATGGTCGGGATACCGGCTGCAGAACTCGGAGAATGAGTCCACCGGGCACCCCAGGTCCAGCGAACAGGTCGCTTCCAGGGTGGGCATCAGGATGGTCTTCTCGGGATTCAGGATCTTGGCGGTCTCACCCATGAACTTTACCCCGGCGACAACGATGGTGCTGGCCGGCGACTCGTGCCCGAAACGCGCCATCTCCAGGGAGTCGGCGACAAATCCGCCGGTTTCCTCCGCAAGAGCCTGCAGTGAAGCATCCGTGTAGTAATGGGCGACCAGCACCGCATCCCGCGCCTTGAGCAGTTCCCTGATCTTTTCGCGGTATTCATTCGCCCTCGCGTCGGGCAGCGCACACTGGGCTGGCACCCTGTCCAGGTAAGACCTGACAAAGGCACGCTCCGCGGCAAATTCGGATTCCGGATTCTTGTTGAGGATTGTCATGACCAGGGAGCGATGGTTAACAGGCCGGCAATAGTACCATAAACCCCATCGTCGGCTTCATATGTCCTTAATAAGGCTTGCTATTTTTTACCAGATCAGTACCATGTGCGCCTTCTTTTTCCTGCCCGGCAAGCCATGCGGGACATCCTGAAAAATACAGTTTTCTTCCCGGAATTGCGGGTCGTTAGCTCAGTGGTAGAGCAGTTGGCTTTTAACCAATTGGTCGATGGTTCGAATCCATCACGACCCACCATGAAATGAAAAGGCCGCTGCATGCGGCCTTTTTTATGCCTGGTCTGCTGCCGGTCTCTCAGGCATACACGGTCGGGTCGGCAATGCCGGCATCCGTGAAGCCCTTGCGTCGGAGACGGCAGCTGTCGCAACGCCCGCATGCCCTGCCCTGGTCATCCGCCTGGTAACAGGACACCGTCTTGCTGTAATCCACGCCCAGCGCCGAGCCCTTTGCAATGATTTCTGCCTTGGTCAAGTGAATAAGGGGGGTTTTTATGGTGATCGTGTTGCCCTCGACGCCCTGCTTCGTCGCCAGGTTGGCCATGGCCTGGAAGGCCTCGATGAATGCCGGCCTGCAATCTGGATAACCGGAATAATCTAGCGCGTTCACACCAATGAAAATGGCCTCTGCCGACAGGACTTCTGCCCAGCCGAGTGCATAGGCGAGAAACACGGTATTGCGGGCCGGCACGTAGGTCACCGGTATTCCCTCGCTGGCCTCTTCAGGCACGGCGATGGCGTCATCGGTAAGGGCAGAGCCGCCGATGCCTCGCATATCGACAGGAATGACCTTGTAGCCTGCAAGGCCCGCAGCGGCAGCCAGGGATGCAGCAAAAGCAAGCTCACTGCGGTGGCGCTGCCCGTAATCGAAACTCAGACCGTAACAGGCGTATCCTTCATCACGTGCTATGGCCAGGCAGGTGGCCGAATCCAGCCCGCCTGACAACAGCACTACGGCCTTGCGTGCATGTGCATCCGTCATCATCAATGGCCCGGCTGGTTGTCCCAGAGGTATTTATGCAACTGCACCTGCAGGCGGACATCCAGATGGTCGGCAAGGATCCATTCGGCCAGGTCCCTGGCCTCGAGTTCCTGGTTGCTGGGCGAAAACAGGACATCCGAGACTTTCCGCTCCAGGCCGAATTCGGCGACCTTGGCCTTGGCCCACTGGTAGTCGGCCTGGTCGCAAATAACGAACTTGACCTGGTCCTGGGGGGTAAGCAGGCCAATATTGCTTTCAAGGTTCCTTTCCACTTCCAGTGAACCCGGCGTTTTCAGGTCCAGCACTTTCACGACCCTGGGATCCACCTTGGCCACATCCATGGCGCCGCTGGTTTCAAGCGATACCTCATAACCGGCATCGCATAACTGTGACAGCAGGGGCAGGCAGTTGGGCTGTGCCAGGGGCTCGCCCCCGGTGACCGTCACATAGCGGGTCCTGTGCTTTTTCACTTCAGTCAGGATCTCATCCAGCTTCCAGGTGATGCCGCCGCTGAAAGCATAGGCGGTGTCACAGTACTGGCAGCGCAAGGGACAACCCGTCAGGCGAATGAACAGGGTGGGACGCCCGACAGTCCGGGCCTCACCCTGCAGGGAATAGAAAATTTCCGTAATACGCAGTGTCGCGCTCATGCTGGTGTGAATGGCCCGGGGCCGGCTGGTCAGAGTCCGAGCTCGCCCAGGTACTCGTTGGCGATTTCGATTTCAGATGTACTGTCCGGATAGCTCTGCCTGATGCGCTGCCAGTAATCGACGGCGCGCGCCCGGTCGCCCATCTCGCTGTAGACGGTGCCCAGCCTGAGCATGGCGGTCGGTGCTTTCGGGTCCTGCGGATATTCATCAAGCAACCGCTGCAGGACGGCAAGTGACTGCGGGTAATTGCCCAGGAGGTGCAAGGCCGCTCCCTGCCAGTACAGCGCGTTGGTGAAGAAACGACCGCCGGGATAGATATCGATGTATTGCTGGAACAGGTTCACCGAATCCTGGAATGCCTCGTCCTCCAGCAACAGGCTCAGGGCCTGCCGGTAGAGCTCCTGCTCATTCTGTGGCGTGGTCACTGTCGGGGCTGCGGTGTTTGCGGCGGGATTTGCTGCGACCGGAGCCTGGAGCCCGGGCTGGGGATTGCCGCCTGCAGGGGGCAACTGCCCTGGTGCTGTCCCGCCGGCTGGCGGCAGGACCGCAGGCGGCTGCCCGGAATGATAGGAGAAGAGTTCACTGACGCGGGAATCCAGGTCCAGGTAGCGGTCCCGCTGGTCAGACTGCATGCGCCTGATTTCATAGGACTGCTCTTCGACGAGACCGCGCAGGTTCTGGATTTCATTCTGCAGGGCTTCCAGTTGCAGGTACATATTGACCATGATGTCGTTCTGGCTGTTATCCGCCACCGGTTGGGACTGCCTTGCCGGGCCTGCATTGCGGTCTGCGGCTGCATCGACCACCTGTGCCTGGGCAAAGGCCTGCCCGCCGGCTGCCATGCAGCCTGCAGTGAAAACCAGTATTTTTAAACCCCTGTTCATCGACATTATCCTGCCCCTGAAACAATTAAGCCGGGCGAACCCGGCTTAATTCTAACGCAAATTGTGCTTAGTGAATTTCAACCCTGCGGTTCCTGGCATAGGCAGCTTCGGTTGTGCCCGGATCGACCGGATTTTCCTCACCATAGCTGATGGTTTCCAGCTGGTTGGAGGAAACGCCCTGCACCTGCAGGTAACGCTCTACAGCCTGGGCACGACGTTCGCCGAGTGCCAGGTTGTATTCCCGGGTGCCACGCTCGTCTGCATGGCCTTCAAGGCGGTAGCGACGGGAAGGATTTTCCTTCAGGTAATTCGCGTGATGGACCAGGGCGGCACGGGCTTCGGCGCTCAGGTCTGAACGGTCGAATTCGAAATAGAAGACTGTCATTGCCAGGGCATTGTCGCGCTCACGCATCTGGGCAGCTGACAGGCCGCCATTGGTGTCAACGCCGGAGCTGCTGGCTGAACCCCCGGAAGTGCTGCTGGATGTGGTCATACCAGTGTCGGCATCACCCATGTCTTCGGTATCGCTGGATGCACATGCTGCCAGTGTCAGGGTCAACAGTACCGCCATACCTACTTTGAATACGTTTTGAGTTTGCATACCTACTCCTCTTTTCACTATGCACATTACACTATGCGTTAACTGCGCGGGGGTCAAAAACGGCACAATTTTCTTAAATTTTACCCACTATAACAACATCTTTTGCCGATATTGTGCAATTAATCGAAAAACGGGGACCAAGCCGGTTCCCGAACGTCCCCCTGGTTCGCCGGCAGGCGGAATTTGACGCGGCCGTCAATCGACACGGCATTGAGAATTCCCCGGTTTCCGGCCTTTGACGCGTAGATCACCATGCTGGCATTGGGGGCGATACTGGGCGATTCGTCCAGGGACGTTTCGGTCAGGATACGGATGGTGCCGCGATCGATATTCTGGATGGCAAGGTGATACTCATCGTAAGTGTTGTCCCGGTGCACCATCAGCAGGTTGACCCCGTCCGGCAGCATCAGGCCCTTGGAGTTGTAGGTGCCCTGGAATGTCAGGCGCTCCACCCAGCCGGTATCGAGATCCACCTGGTAGATCTGCGGGCGGCTGTTGCCGCCCCGTTCGGAGGTGAAAATCAGGGATTTGCCGTCTGGCGTCCAGCTCGGCTCGGTATCGATGGCGAAATGATTGGTGATACGGCGCAGGTCATTCGTGCGCAAGTCCATCACATAGATATCCGGGTTGCCGTCCTTGGACAGCACCATCGCCAGTTTTGTACCGTCGGGTGAAAAAACCGGCGAGCTGTTGATGCCCGGGAAATCCGTCATCTGGCGGCGGGCACCGGAACTCAATTCCTGGATATAGATGCGTGGCCGCGAGGATTCAAACGAAGAGTAGGCGATACGCGTTCCATCGGGCGACCAGGATGGCGACATGATCGGCTCCTGGGAGGTGAGCAGCACTTGCGGGCGGCCGCCGTCGGCATCAGACATGTTGAGCTGGTAGTTGGTGAGATCGGCATTGACCCGCTGCGAGGTGACATACAGCAGCTTGGTCGCAAAGGCGCCCCTGACCCCGGTCACCTGTTCGAAGATCTTGTCACTGATGTTGTGGGCCACGTCGCGCAACTGGGCACGGCTGCCGCCCAGTACTTCACCCATCAGGCGCTGCTCGCGCAGCACATCGAAGAATTCATACTGCACTTGCATGGCGCCGCCGCCGGTTTCGGTGATTTTACCGACAAGCAGGTAGTCGGCACCGAGAAAACGCCAGTCACGGAAGAACACCTCGCTTTGCTCATGGGGTGTGCTGAGCATGTTGGCTTCCGCGATGGGGGCAAACTCGCCGCTGTTGCGCAGGTTGGCATTGATTATGTCGGTGACGTTGTCCTCGAGCACCCCGAAGCCGCCCCATTCAAAGGGCACGATGGCGATCTGCACCGGGTTGTCGACACCCTGGGTGATGACGATCTGGAGCTGGGCATGGGCATGGGCCGCCAGCAGCGCTGCTGTCAGCAGGAATATCCGGGTCACTGTCCTCGCCATTTCTCTCATCGTAGTAAGTCCTCGGGTCTGAAAACCAGGGTGAAATTTCTGAAATTACGCTCGAATACCGAGTTGTCCAGGTCCTGCAATTCCGGGAAGCGATCAGCCCGCTCCACAGCCTGCAGGACCGAGCGGTCGAAAGCCGCATCCCCGCTGGATTGCAGTATCGACGACGACACCACTTCCCCGGTGGGCACCAGCCGCAGACTAACGGTTGCGGACATGCCGTTGCGGGCACTGGGCGGAATCTGCCAGTTCTGGCTTATTACGCGCCTGATTATAGCGGCGTATTCAGCCACAACCAGGTTTTCACTGGCAACCTGGCTGGCCTGGGCTTCCCGGGCCGCCTGTTCTGCCAGCCTTTGCTGCTCCCGCTGCCGAGCCTGCTCGGCTTCGCGGCGACGGGCTTCTTCTGCCTGGCGCTGGCGCTCCGCCTCGGCACTGGCCTGGCGCTGGCGTTCGAGATCCGCCTGCCGCCGGCTCTCGGCTTCGGCCCTTTCGCGGGCCTGCCGCTGCTCCTGTGCGAGCCTTTCCTGGCGAGCGCGCTCTTCCTGTTCCCGCCTGGCCCGGGCCTGTTCTTCCTGGCGGCGGTTGGCGGCGACCTGCTCTTCTTCAAGTCGCTCCAACCGGCGCAGGCGTTGCGGATTCACATCGACCGCCGTAGCCGTGATGATCACCGGGTCCTCGATGGTGACATAGTCCGAAGGGGTGACCGCACGTCCCAGGATGAAAACCAGCAATAGCGCATGCAGGATAACGGAGGCCGCCACGGCAGGCGGATAGCCTTCGAACTTCAACAGTATTGCCAGGGGATGAAACTTGCTCATCGTGAGTGCGCCAGGAATTCCTTGCTCAATTACTGTTTACCGGGGGGCGGGTGATCAGCCTTACGTTCTGCGCACCTGCTTCCCCAAGGGTCGCCAGAAGATCTGTTACAAGACCATAATTGATCGAAACATCTCCCTCCAGGAAGACAGGAACTGCGGGATTCTGGTTCAGTATCTTGGATACATCTTCCTGGATCCGCTCCAGGGGAACAGGCTGCGGATCATCTTCGGCACCCAGGCTGATGAAATAACTGCCCTCGTCGTTGATGGAAATCACCAGGGTGATCTCGTCGCTGCTCTCGACAGGCTCGGCATCCGCCTGCGGCAGGTCCACCTTGATACCCTGGGTCATCAGGGGGGCGGTGATCATGAACACGATCAGCAGCACCAGCATGACGTCGATTAGCGGCACCACGTTGATCTCCGACATCTGCTTGCGACGACGCTTCTCCACAGAGGTTACTCCTGCACGCGGCGGGTGTGAGCCTGCCGATGGAGAATGCTGGAAAACTCGTCAGTGAAAGTCAGGTAGCTGTTGATGATGGAATCCACCTTGGACGCATAGCGGTTATAGGCAATGGCGGCGGGAATTGCAGCGAACAGGCCCATTTCGGTAGCGAGCAGCGCATCGGCAATACCCGGTGCCACCACGGCAATACTGGCCTGGCTCTGGCTGGACAGGCTGACAAAGGTGTTCATGATGCCCCAGACCGTACCGAACAGGCCCAGGTAGACCGACACCGAGGCCACGGTTGATAAAATCGGCAGGTGCTTCTCGAGCACTCTCTCTTCCCTGGCCAGGGCCACGCGCATGGCACGCTGCGCCCCTTCCATGACCGCATCCGAGTCGATGCCAGGCTGCTGGCGCAGTCGAGTGAACTCCTTGAAGCCCGAACGGAACAGGTTCTCCATGCCGATGGCGGCGGTGGTCTTCTGTTTGCTGGAGCCGTCCCGGTACAACTGGCTGAGATCCATACCCGACCAGAAGCGTTTTTCAAAATTGAACATTTCCTTGCTGGCATCTGACAGGATGATCCATTTCTGGACAATGATGACCCAGGACATGACGGAAATGGCAAACAGGCTGAACATCACCAGCTTGGCGAGCCAGCTGGCATTCATGACCAGTGTCCATAAATTCAGTGATTCACTCATCCACTACCTCTTGTGATACATCAGCTTTCAACATCATTCGACAAGGCTTACTGTTCTTTGTTGCCCGGCTCCGTCTCATCATTGGCAAAAAGGTCGGTCGAGGCCGATCTCGGCTTGAGCCCGAAATGGCGATAGGCAAATTGTGTCACGATCCTGCCCCGCGGCGTGCGCTGGATGAAACCCTGCTGGATCAGGTAGGGCTCAAGAATATCCTCTACCGTGCCACGCTCCTCGCTTATCGCTGCGGCAATACTGTCGATACCGACAGGGCCGCCATCGAACTTCTCGATCATGGTCATGAGCAGGCGCCGGTCCATGTGATCGAAACCGTTCTTATCGATACTCAGCATATCGAGGGCAATGGCGGCGACTTCGCCGCCGATCCTGCCGTCCGCCTTGACCTCGGAATAATCCCGCACCCTGCGCAGAAGACGGTTGGCGATGCGTGGCGTACCGCGGGCGCGGCGGGCTATCTCAGAAGCGCCGTCATTGTCGCAGGCGATTCCCATGATGGCTGCCGAACGCCTCACGATATCGGCCAGTTCGGCCATGGAATAAAACTCCAGGCGCTGCACGATGCCGAAGCGGTCTCTGAGGGGAGATGTCAGCAGGCCCGCCCTGGTCGTCGCACCCACCAGTGTGAATGGGGGCAGCTCAAGTTTCAGGGAACGGGCTGACGGGCCTTCACCGATCATGATATCGAGCTGGTAATCCTCCATGGCGGGATAAAGGATTTCCTCGATGGCCGGGTTCAGCCGGTGAATCTCATCGATGAACAAGACATCGCCCTGCTCCAGGTTGGTCAGCATCGCTGCCAGGTCGCCGGCCTTTTCCAGCACCGGCCCGGCAGTGCTTTTCATGGAGACGCCCATTTCGTTGGCGATGATATGGGAGAGCGTGGTTTTACCCAGCCCGGGGGGGCCGAATACCAGCACATGGTCAAGAGCCTCGCCGCGCTTGCGGGCGGCGCTGATGAAGATTTCCATCTGGTCCTTGACGGCCTGCTGGCCTATGTAATCACTGAGTTTGGCGGGGCGGATGGCGTTGTCCTGGAAATCCTCCCCGGACTTGTCGCTGGATGTGATAATTCTGTCTTCTTCGCGCATTGCTTCTGTGCAACTTCCCCTGGTATCAGGACATGTTCCTGAGAGCGGTCCTGATCAGGCTTTCACTATCAGGCACCTGCCCGGATTCTTCAAGTATTTTCGCGGCCCCGGCCACCGCACGCCCGGCGTCCTGGGGCTTGTAGCCCAGGTTGATGAGGGCCGTTTCGGCTTCTTCATAGCTCGCATCCCGGCCTGCCTGTGCCGTCTTCTTGGCGCCTTCGGCGACCGGCGTCCCATCCCATTCCTTGAGCTTGTCCTTGATCTCGATGATCAGCCGCTCGGCCGTTTTCTTGCCGACACCCGGCAATTTCACCAGGGCATTGACGTCATCCTGGTGAACACAGCGAACAAAATCCACCACCTCCATGCCGGACAGCAGGGCCAGTGCCAGCTTGGGGCCGACGCCGTTAACCCGGATCAGGATGCGAAACAGGCTGCGTTCCTGTTCCTGCAGGAATCCAAACAGCAGCTGCGCATCTTCGCGCACGACGAAATGGGTATGCAGGGTCACCCCTTCACCCGGGTGCGGCAGGCTGAAAAACGTACTTAACGGCACCAGCACTTCGTAGGCAACACCACGTACGTCGATCAGCGCCTGCTGATCGTCTTTTTCAAGCAATACGCCTGTAATCCTGCCTATCATCGAAACAATCCACCCTTGCCCGGTTTCACCCGGCTTCAACTTTCCCGCAAACGTCCGCGGCGACCGCTTCTTACCCCGGCCATCTTTACCAGGGTATGCTGCGTGTTGGCATGACATATGGCGATGGCCAGCGCGTCAGCCGCATCCTCCGGCGGCACCCGGGACAGCCCCAGCAGTGACTTCACCATCTGCTGGACCTGTTTCTTGTCAGCCTGGCCTTTACCGACCAATGCCTGCTTTACCTTGCGTGCCGCATACTCCGCCACTGGCAGATGGTGCTGGGTGCAGGCCACAATGGCGGCGCCGCGTGCCTGCCCAAGCTTGAGGGCCGATGAGGCATTTTTCCCCATGAAAACCTCTTCCACCGCGACCACATCCGGCGCGTGTTCACCAATGATATCGGATATGTCGGTAAAGATGGTGTGAAGGCGGTCGGGAAATGACAGTGCACCCATGCGTATGACTCCGCTGGCAATATAGTCAAAGGTGTTACCCCGCACCCTGATGAGGCCGTATCCACAGATACGTGAACCCGGGTCGATACCCAGAATGACAGTCATTTATGCTCCCGGTCGGCCCGGCTCTTTTCCACTCTTGTCAGGAGGCTTGATTCAGCTGCTCCATCACCGCATCCGAAAAATTGGCGTTGGAATACACGTTCTGGACATCATCCAGATCCTCGAGCTGCTCGACCAGCCTGAGCAGTTTTTCGGCATCTTCGACACCCAGGTCAACTACGGTACCTGCCAGCATGGTCACTTCGGCACTGCCGGCCTCCAGACCCGCGTTGTCGAGTTCATCCTTTACCTGGCCGAAACGCTCGAAGGCGGTATGCACGTCAATGGAGCCGTCATCGTTGTTGACGATATCCTCGGCACCAGCCTCCAGGGCAAGCTCCATGAGCTTGTCCTCGTCCACGCCTTTCGGGTATGAAATCACGCCGGTGCGCGTAAACAGGTACGCGACGGAACCATTGGTTCCCAGGTTGCCGCCATGCTTGGAAAAACAATGACGTACTTCCGCTACAGTCCGGTTCTTGTTGTCGGTCAGGGTCTCCAGCAGGATAGCAACACCTGACGGACCATAGCCTTCGTAGCTCAGCTCTTCCAGGTTGTCATTTTCTGCCGTGCCGGCGCCACGCTCGATGGCGCGCTCGATGGTGTCCCTGGTCATGTTGACGCTGAGCGCCTTGTCCACGACGCCGCGCAGTTTGGGATTGTCGGCAACCACTCCGCCACCCTGGCGGGCGGCTACGGTCAGCTCACGGATAATCTTGGTGAATACCTTGCCGCGCTTGGCATCCTGCCCCGCCTTGCGGTGCTTGATATTGGCCCATTTACTATGACCTGCCATCGCTCCCCCGAAAATTCGCTGTACTGCTATCCCGCGCCGTTTCGCTGCTTACACTAACCAACTGGCGGCGAGATTAGAAGCCCGGGCGCCCTTACTGGCCGGGTCCGCCGTCAGGTTTGTCAGCTTTCGGCGCCTCGCGCAGGCGAATATTCAGTTCACGCAACTGCTGGCTGCTGACCGTGCCAGGCGCATCCGTGAGCAGGCAGCTGGCGGATTGGGTTTTCGGGAATGCAATGACGTCGCGTATGGAGGTCGATCCGCTCATCATCATGACCAGGCGGTCCAGCCCAAAGGCGATACCGCCATGAGGCGGGCAGCCATAACGCAGGGCATTCAGCAGGAAGCCGAATTTCTCTTCCGCTTCCTCCGGGCTGATGCCCAGGATGCGGAACACGACCTGCTGCATCTCGCTGCGATTGATACGGATGGAGCCGCCACCCAGCTCGGTGCCGTTCATCACCATGTCATAGGCGCGTGAGAGCGCCTTGCCCGGATCGGATTCCAGCTCCTCGGGGGTACAGGATGGCGCAGTGAACGGGTGGTGAACAGCGGCAAAGCGTCCTTCCTTGTCGTCGTATTCGAACATCGGGAAGTCCACGACCCACAGCGGCGCCCACGCGCACTCCAGCATGCCGAGATCGATCCCCACCTTCACACGCAGTGCACCGATGGCCTCATTGACCACGCCCGCCTTGTCCGCACCAAAGAACAGGATGTCGCCGGTAGCGGCTCCTGACCTTTCCAGCACGCTCTGCACGACGTCCTGGGGCATGAACTTCAGAATGGGCGACTGCAGGCCTTCGAGGCCGGCATTGATGTCGTTGACCTTGATCCATGCCAGGCCACGGGCGCCATAGATGGCGACAAAGTCCATGTAATCATCGATCTGCTTGCGGGAAAGGACGGCGCCGCCGGTGACTTTGAGAACCACCACCCTGCTTGCAGGGTCATTAGCCGGCGCATTGAAGACCTTGAATTCAACAGCTTTCATGAGGTCGGCAATGTCAACCAGTTCCAGCGGGATACGCATATCCGGGCGGTCAATGCCGAAACGCCTGATCGCTTCCGCGTAGGTCATCCTGGGGAATTCCGGCAACTCAACCCCCAGGTGGGTGCTGAAAATTTCGCGGATCATGTTTTCCGTAATGGACATGATCTGCTCTTCGTCGAGGAAGGATGTCTCTATATCAATCTGGGTGAATTCGGGCTGGCGGTCGGCGCGCAGGTCCTCGTCGCGAAAGCACTTGGCGATCTGGTAGTAGCGGTCCAGGCCCGCCACCATCAGCAGCTGCTTGAACAACTGCGGGGACTGCGGCAGGGCAAAAAACTCACCGGGGTGGGTACGACTTGGCACCAGGTAATCCCTGGCCCCTTCCGGAGTGGCACGGGTCAGGATCGGCGTCTCGATATCAAGGAAGCCATTGTCATCCAGGTAACGCCTGACACTGCTGGTGATCTTCGAACGCAGGCGCATGCGATTGAGCATTTCCGGCCGGCGCAGGTCTATGAAACGGTTGCGCAGGCGCACATCTTCGGACACGGACTGGTGCTCATCAAGCTGGAACGGCGGCGTGTCCGCCGGGTTGAGGATTTCCAGCTCCAGGCCGAGAACCTCGATCATGCCGGTGGACATTTCCCTGTTCTCGGTACCCGCCGGGCGAGCCCGTACCCTGCCCTGCACCTTCACGACGAATTCGTTGCGGACCTGCTCAGCAGTGGCAAAGCTGGCCTTGGCATCCGGGTCATAGACGACCTGGGTGATGCCGTCACGGTCACGCAGGTCAAGGAAGATGACGCCGCCATGGTCACGACGACGGTGAACCCAGCCGCAGAGGGTGACGGCCTGGTCAATGTGGCTTTCGTTAAGCTCGCCACAATAGTGAGTGCGCATAATGTATCCTGTTACTCGTTCTTTCTGTCTATAAAGCCTGCGGCTGCAGTTCAATCGGCAGCACTGCCTGCTTGTCAATATTGGCATTGCCTTCCAGGCACGGCCTCAGGCAGGATCCGCCGATTTGCCGGCAGCCGCCTTCTCGGCGCCCTTTTCAGCAGCTTTGCCGGCTTTATCCCCGGCCCCGTCGCTGCCGGCAGTGTCAGATTCCGCCTTGCCGTCACCTGTCTTCTTTTTCGTCTTGAAGTCGGTTTCATACCAACCCGACCCTTTCAGGCGAAAGCTGCTGGCGGAAACCAGTTTTCTCAGCGCGGCTTTGCCGCAAGCCGGACAATCCGTGAGAGGCGGATCGCTGAATTTCTGTATCTTCTCAAGTTCTTCACCGCAGGATTCGCAGCGATATTCATAAATGGGCATTGCATTTACCTGTTACACGTTCACCCAGCCACAAAAAGCCGCGTATTGTAACTCATTTCGAATTTAACTGGCATTATAAAAACGATGCAAAACGGCCTGGGCGGAGGAATGTCGGACGCTTGCCAAAACAAACTTTGATGGCTGAAAAACAGGCACAAATAGATCACCAATTACGCAAAAGTTTGCATAAAGGCCTTGCCCGTGAAAGGCGATTCCGCTATAAATAGCAACTCGTTCAGTACGATATTTCCAAGTGCGGACTCGCACTGATCACCAGAAAAACTTTTTTGAAATTTTTCCGCAATCGGGGACAATCATTCTTTTCGTTGTGCAAGGTAAATATTCCTTTACAGATTGCTATGACGAGATCAAAAATTTTCCTTTACGAAAAATAATTTGAATGTCGACTGGTATCGCACTGTAATAAATCGAAGTTCCCGGTTTTGCCGGGGTAACTATAACCAGCAACCAATGAATTCAAGAGAGACCTAAGTATGGCCGCAAAAAAAACTGCTGCTAAGAAAGCACCCGCCAAGAACTCCGCCGCAATCCAGGAAAAGTACACAAAGACCCAGATCCTCAATACCATTTCCGAGAATACCGGCCTGACCAGGAAAGAAGTTTCTTCTGTTCTGAACGAACTCGACAGCCTGATTGAGCGTCACGTCAAAAAGCGCGGCGTGGGCGAGTTCACACTGCCCGGCCTGCTGAAAATCAAGGCCGTCAAACGCCCTGCCCGTCCGGCCCGCAAGAATGTGCCGAACCCGTTCCGCCCCGGTGAATTCATGGACATCCCGAAGAAGCCCGCTACTACCCGGGTCAAGGTTCTGCCCCTGAAGAAACTGAAAGAGTTTGCCCTCAACTAACACCTGAAGGCACCCGGGCCAACAGGCCCGGCAGTAAATCTGGAAAAGCAGCCTCAGGGCTGCTTTTCTGTTAGTGGACCGCCCGAAACAGTATTATTAGCCCCATGCGAACATCCCGATATCTCCTGGCAACCACCAAGGAAACCCCTGCCGACGCGGTAGTGATCAGCCACCAGCTCATGCTCAAGTCCGGCATGATCCGCAAGCTCGCCGCCGGACTCTATAACTGGCTGCCAGTCGGCCTGCGTGTCTTGCACAAGGTCACCCGCATCATTCGCGAGGAAATGGACAGGTCTGGCGCCCTCGAGGTTTCGATGCCCGTCGTCCAGCCCGCCGAACTGTGGCATGAATCAGGCCGCTGGGATGTGATGGGCGATGAATTACAACGGCTGAAGGATCGCCATGATCGTGACTTCTGCCTCGGCCCGACACACGAGGAAGTCATCACCGACCTGGTTCGCAATGAACTGAGCAGCTACAAACAGCTGCCCATGAATATCTACCAGATCCAGACCAAGTTCCGGGATGAGCGCCGCCCCCGTTTCGGCGTCATGCGCTCCCGCGAATTCATCATGAAGGATGCCTATTCATTTCACCTGGACCAGGCGTCGCTGAATGAAACCTACCAGCTCATGTATGACACTTACAGCCGCATCTTCACCCGCTTCGGCTTCAGTTTTCGCGCTGTAGTGGCCGATTCCGGCAATATCGGCGGCAACCAGTCACACGAATTCCATGTCCTGGCCGATTCAGGCGAGGATGAGATCGTTTTCAGCGACCAGGGCGATTATGCAGCCAACCTGGAAATGGCCAGCGCCATGGCGCCGCAGCAGGACAGACCCGCACCCGCTGCCGAACTGACCCTGGTGCCGACACCGGGAGTGCGAACCATCGACGAGGTAAGCAGTTTTCTCAAGGTATCGCCTGAACAAACCGTTAAAACCCTGGTCGTGCGTGGTGACAGCGAAGACGCAACCGGCGCGCTGGTGGCACTCGTCCTGCGCGGCGATCACCAGCTCAACGAGATCAAGGCAGGTAAACTGGACGGTGTGGCATCACCCCTGGCCATGGCCTCCGACGCCGAAATTAAAGCCGCTTTATCCTGCGAACCCGGCTCCATCGGTCCGGCCAACATGCCGATCCCGGTGATCGTCGACCGTGATGCAGCCGTACTGGCCGATTTCGTTTGCGGTGCCAACCAGGTCGGTCACCACTATACCGGCGTGAACTGGGAAAGGGATGCTCGTATAGACATGGTCGCTGACCTGCGCAAGGTGGTGGAAGGCGACGCCAGTCCCGACGGCAGGGGCACGCTTTCCATCAAGCGTGGCATCGAAGTCGGTCACATCTTCCAGCTCGGCAACAAGTACAGCAAGGCCATGAACGCCACCGTGCTGGACGAACAGGGCAGGATGGCGATCATGGAAATGGGCTGTTACGGAATCGGGGTGAGCCGTATCGTCGCTGCCGCCATCGAGCAGTGCCATGATGACAAAGGCATCATCTGGCCGGACAACATCGCGCCCTTCCACGTGGTGATCATTCCGTTGAATGCCCACAAGTCGGAAAAGGTCATGGAAACCAGTGAAATGCTGTACCGCCAGCTCCAGGATGCCGGACTCGATGTCCTGCTGGACGATCGCGACAGGAAGACCAGCCCGGGCGTCAAATTCGCCGATATGGAACTGATCGGCATTCCCCATCGCCTGGTGGTGTCAGATCGCGGCCTGGAAAATGGCCAGGTGGAATACAAGAAACGCGGTGTGGAAGAGACTCACGACATTGCGGCATCCGACGCCACAGCTTTCCTGAAGGACAGAATTGTCCTCGATTAGCCCGCAGTCCCGGTCTTGTGCTCCCGGAAAAATCCGGCGACTGACCGGGAAAAGGACTTTTCAGAGGCCTGCTCCACATCGTTGAAAGCCGCCTTCAGCTTGTCGTAGGCTGGCAGGTAACTGGCGACCGGTTCCGGTATATCGGCCTCAAGATCCGTCTGTTGCGGCATGCTCCATGGCAACGAGGACAACAGCTCCCAAAGGCTCAGGTTGTCCAGCTCCCGATTGATGATGTACTCCCCTTCCCCACAGGTCCGGATGACCCTGTTCTCCTGCAGTATCGCCAGGCACCTGCCAAGCAGATCGTTCTGGAAAGCCCAGTCGTTATCCAGCAGGTCGCGGATATTCACCGAGGAGCCATCGAGATGGTGCTGCCAGAACTTGTTGAGCAGCCCGATGACCAGGAGTGTCGGATGCACCTTCTTGGTCACCGTGCGCAGGCGGTAGATCGGGATGGCCCGCACCAGGTTGGCACCGAACAGGATCACGATCCAGCAGATATACAGCCACATCAGGAAAATGGGCATCGCGGCAAAGGTGCCGTAAACGAATTCGTAGCTTGCCATGGCGATAAACTTGCCGAAGATCCATTTCATGACGATAAACAGCAGTGCCACAACCAGTCCGCCGACCAGCGCATGACGCAGCCGTACACCGCAATTGGGTACCGCCACATACAGCAGCGTGAAAGCTGTCGTCGTCAGTACGGTCGGAAAGATGCCCAGTACAACCGTGCGGGCGCCCACCAGGTCAGAGATATCCGTAAAGGTTTCGAACAATGCGAGAGAGGTTATATAGGAGCTGATGGCGAATCCCACGCCCAGCAGCAGCGGGCTCAGGCTGAGCACGCTCCAGTAAAGCAGGAAACTGGATATACCCTTGCGCAACTGGGCAACATCCCAGATGCGATTGAAACTGCGTTCTATGCTGAGGAGCATGAGATATGCGGTGGCAAGCAGCATCACGGCGCCGATCCATGTCAGGTTCCTGGCCTGACCGGCAAAGCTGCTGAGGTACTGCTCCAGTTCGCTGCTCGATGACGGCAGCAACCGCTGGAATATCATTTCCTGGATCTGGCTGCCGAAAACCTGGAATGACGGAAAGGCGGCGAGAATGGACACGATCAAGGTCATCAGCGGCACGACCGCGAACAGCGACATGTAGGTCAGGGACTTTGCATTTTCGAAACCGTTGTTCTGGTCGAATTCATGGGCCACGAACCGCAGGAAATGCCAGAGCCTGGCCGGGTGCAGCCAGTCTGAAAGGCCATGGGTTTTCTCGTCATTACTGCTCATAGTTTCCCTGGTAGGCGGTATCGGTCACGTCACCTTGTTAATACGGGTACGGATGTCTACCATAGTGCCCTTTTCAGGCAGGACAGGATATGGCTGACATCACGATTTACCACAATCCCCGCTGCTCCAAGTCTCGACAGACGCTGGAATTATTGCAGGAAAATAATATTTCACCAGAAATTATTCTGTACCTGGAGCAAACGCCCTCCAAAAAAGAGCTGAAAGATGTGCTGGGCAAACTCGGAATGACCGCCCGCGACCTCGTGCGTACATCCGAGGAAGCCTACAAGGCGCTTGGCCTGTCGAACCCAGACCTGTCTGATGACCAGTTGCTCGATGCCATGATCAATGAACCGAAACTGATACAGCGCCCGATAGTCGTTGCCGGGTCCCGCGCCGTCCTCGGCCGGCCGCCGGAAAACGTACTGGAACTGTTCTGACCTGGAAACAAAACGTTATGGCATCACCCTACATTCTCGTTCTCTACTATTCCCATCACGGCGCCGTGGCCGCCATGGCGGCGCAGGTTGCCCGCGGTGTTGAAAGCGTGGCCGGCATGACCGCACGCCTGCGCACGGTGCCAAAGGTTTCGCCGGTCACCGAAGCCACCGAGCCGGACATCCCCGACGACGGAGCAGTATATTGCAGTAATGAAGACCTGGTTCACTGCAGCGGTCTTGCCCTGGGCAGTCCGACCCGTTTCGGCAACATGGCCGCCCCGATGAAATATTTCCTGGATGGCACCGCCGCCCAATGGGTGAGCGGATCACTGGTGGATAAACCCGCAGGTGTCTTCACGTCCACGGCAAGCCTGCACGGCGGACAGGAAAGCACGCTGCTCAGCATGATCCTGCCCTTGCTGCATCACGGCATGGTGTATTGCGGGCTGCCCTATACCGAGTCGGCATTGCATGACACAACCACCGGCGGCTCGCCCTATGGGCCCACACATGTCACCGGTGGTGACAATGACGCGCCACTGTCCGATGATGAGTCGGCCCTGTGCCAGGCCCTGGGCAAGCGGCTTGCCGAAACGGCCAGGAAACTCGGTTGCTGAAGATTCAGATACATGCCGGGAAAATTCCGGCAGTCATCACGATAGTCTGCGCGGGCCTGCTGATGGCCATGCTGGTCTTCTTCAATGTCAGCAGTGACGCCTTCAATCCGGTCATCCTTGTCGCGGTGCTGATACCCCCTGTATTGACCATACCGGGCCTGCTCAAGGGCGCATCGCGTTCTTACCAGTGGTTGTGCTTCATTGCCCTGTTTTACATGACCCACGGCATCCTGCTTGCCTTCACGCCCGGCCGCCTGGCGCCAGGACTGATCGAAACGTCGTTATGTCTCACCATGTTTTTTTCCGCTATCATTTTTATCCGCGCACGGCGACGGCACGACCAGGGCGCCCAATAAGGAACTCCGGAAACCATGTCTGCACCCACCAGCACCCTAGGTAAATTCCTGTCAGGACTGGCCAGACTCTATCGCGGATTCCGCTCTGTCATTCTCAATCTGCTGTTTCTGTTCCTGCTCCTGGTGTTCGTTGCTTCACTGATCGGGCAGCCGCCGATCATCGTGCAGCCCGGCAGCGCCCTGCTCCTGAATCCCGGCGGCACCCTGGTAGACCAACTGACCTATGTCGACCCCTGGGACACGCTGATGGCGGACTCCCTGGGCGCAGAGATCAGGGATGAAGTACTGCTGCTGGATGTGCTAGACGCTATTGATACCGCGGCCGCGGACAATCGCATCTCATCCCTCGTCCTGGCACCTGGCCAACTCCTGCCCTCAGGGTTCAGCAAACTGCAGGATATTGCCGATGCGCTTCAGCGCTTTCGTGCCAGCGGCAAAAAAGTGTATGCCTATGCCGATCACTACTCCCAGGGCCAGTACTACCTGGCCGCACATGCGGACGAGATCATTCTCAACGGCATGGGCAGCCTGGAGCTGGAAGGATTCAGCACTTACCAGCTGTACTATCGCGAAGCCCTCGACAAGCTGGGTATAAACGTCCACATTTTCCGTGTCGGGGAATACAAATCCGCTGTCGAACCATTTGAACGCAACGACATGTCCCCCGAAGCACGGGAAGCGAATATCGACTGGCTGGGCGATCTGTGGCAGCAGTACCTGGCTGACATTGGCGAAGCCAGGAACCTGGCGCCGGAATTCGTTGACGGCTTTATCAGCAACCTCGATGCCGAACTGGCTGATTTCAACGGCAACATGTCTGCACTGGTGCTCGCACGCGATTTCGTCGACCGGATTATGGATCGGGACGCGCTCAATACCTACCTGCAGGAAGAGATCGGCAGCACCAGCAACGGCGAGGATTTCCTTAGTATCGATTACCGCAGTTACCTGGCCGCCAGCCGCAATGAATACGGGGACCTGCAGTCAGGCAATGACAAGATCGGCATCATTGTGGCCAGCGGTACCATTTATGACGGCAGCCGGGAAGCCGGAGACATCGGTGGTGACAGCCTGCAGGATCTCGTGCGCATGGCCCGGGAGGATGATGACATCAAGGCATTGGTGCTGCGCATCGACAGTGGTGGTGGCAGCGCCTTCGCCTCGGAAGTCATTCGCAACGAACTCGCCACACTGGCCGACGCCGGCAAGCCGCTGGTCGTGTCCATGGGCAGCGTGGCCGCCTCGGGCGGTTACTGGATAGCGACGCCGGCGGCGGAAATCTGGGCCAGCAATTCGACGATCACCGGCTCCATCGGCATCTTCGGGCTGTACCCGACCTTCGAGGACACTTTCGCCAAACTTGGCATCAGTGCCGATGGCGTCGGCACCACCGCGCTGGCTGGCGCCCTGGTGCCAGGCAGACCCCTGCCCCCAATCGCCGAAAATGTCCTGCAACTGACCCTGGAGGACGGTTACAACCGCTTCATTTCCCTGGTGGCGGAATCCCGTAATATGACTATCGAGGAAGCTGATGCCATTGCGCGCGGGCGCGTCTGGTCGGGTGAAGATGCCCTTGCCATCGGGCTGGTGGACAACCTGGGAAGCCTGGAAGACGCCGTGGCAGCCGCCGCCCGCCTGGCCGGACTGGAAGAATACGACACCAAGCTGGTCGAGATGCCGTTGACACCCGGCCAGCAATTCCTGCAAGACCTGGTGGACAACGCACTGGTCCGGACATTCATGCCTGCATTACCTGCCGCTCGCAGTCCGCTTGCCGCGACCGGCATGCTGGGCAACTTTTACCGGGTTCTCAACGCCGACCTGCAGGATCTGCTGCAATTCAATGACCCCCGCGGGCTGTACTTGCATTGCCAGGAATGCCAGGCGGCGCTTTCGCCCTGATCTAGAAGCTGGCCAGCCAACTTCCTACTGCCAGTTCATCACCTTCCTCACGAAGGGAATGGTCAGGCGGCGTTTTTCCGCGAGTGACAGTTTATCCAGTGTTTCCATCACAGCCAGCAGTCCCTGCAGATCACGGGGATGGCGATTGAAGATATAGCTGAGTACTTCAGGCGGCAGCGGCATGTTCTTCTCTCGGGCGCGCTGGTCGAGGGCCGCAAGCTTGTCCTCGTCATTGAGTTCATGCAACTGGTAAGTAACACCCCACGCCATGCGATAGCGAAGATCGGGCAAGGCAAATGCGCTTCCTCGCAGTGACTGCTCCGCGGTGACGAGCAGGCGTACGCCGGCCTCGCGCGACCGGTCGAAAA
>Ga0181579_10000377_pt1 | contig 35275 bp, 32 predicted proteins | sample 071ome_24_FD_132996 | JGI IMG/M metagenome (GOLD analysis project Ga0181579, IMG submission 132996) | Coastal salt marsh microbial communities from the Groves Creek Marsh, Skidaway Island, Georgia - 071402CT metaG (megahit assembly) | ecosystem: Environmental > Aquatic > Marine > Intertidal...
TATAGGTCTCCGGCCGGTTGAAGGTTATCCGCAGCACCTTGTCGGCGGGGCGGTCGAGTTGAAGTTGTTCGTATTTCGAGAAATCGAGCGGCATCTGGATCCCCTTATTGGCGTCGCGTTTTCCGTGTTGCCTTGGTTTTAAATCATCGGCGCGGCGCGGTCATGTCCGGTTGACATTCATCCGCCCTTTCTTGGAAGCCGCGCGATCGCGGTCCCGAGGATCGAGAGTTCTCCGTCCTGGTTGCGGGCTTCGTGAGTGACTTCGACAAAGCCGTCGCCGTCCTTTTCGAACTTGTCCGTCACCGAGCCTTCGAAGAAGAGGGTGTCGCCTTCGGGATTGTGCCGGCGGATCTTGCTCTTGGAACTCACCAGAAACCCGTCATCGCCGATCCAATTGGTCATGTGATGGGTCATCCAGGAACAACGCTCGGGTCCGTAGTCATAGGCGCCTGGCGCGCCGACCTTGTGGGCGAACTCTTGCTCCCAATGGACCCGTTCCGGACAGTCGGGAATATTGAAGCGGTTGGGAATGCCGAGCCCGCCATGGCGCGAGACCTGCTTCCAGGCCAGCTTGTTGGCGCGGATATAAAGCCCGCCCCAGCCCTGGGCATAGGCGATGAAGCCTGTGACGGTCATCGGCCCCTTGACCATGCACGGGAGTTTTTCGCCGATGGCGGTGTCCTCGAAATAGCGCGGCGTGGCGCCGCGGATCACCTCATCCGCGTAGCCTTGAAAGATCTCGGCCAGTTCCTCGTCGGTGTAGACCTTCTCGCCCCGCGCCTTGACCTCGGTGTACTTGGTGCCTTGTTCGCGCGCGGTGTCCCGTTCTGTTCGAAAGCACCAACTGTCGCATTCGGCGACCCGGACACCGTCCTGGTTGAAGAAGTCGACATGGTAGATTTGCTGGATGGCGCGACCGGAGAACTTGGTCTGATGCTCGATCAGATCCTTGAGGTGGGATTCGGTCGAGATCTCGTCATTGCGATGCACCGGGTGGTGCCAGGTCCAATCGGCCCCCGCCCACATGGCGTGGATCCCCGGCAGGCCACCGACATAGCCCGAGGCGATCCGGCTGGTCGCGAACAGAAACGAGGGGAGCGCGATAAGGCCGCCATAGCGGGTCTGGTTGGCGTAATCCGGCTCGCACCACAGCGGATTATCGTCGCCGATACCATGGGCATAGTGCCGGATATTGTCGCGCGTCGCCTCGTAGCACCAGGGTTCGGGATCTCGGGAGATCTTGACGCCCAGGCGTTGGCGCAGGTCGTCGAGCCCGGCTTCGGTGATGCGCGGAAAGCTTTCGTTGGAAGGGGTATCGTTGCTCACGTCTGCTCCTCGGATTGGCGCTCTCGATCGCGGAGCGCTTTTCTGTTTACCTTGCCCGCGGGTGTTTTGGGCAATTCATTCACGACGGCGACAAGTCGCGGATATTCGTGGCGGCTCAATCGCTCCCGGGCAAAGTCCTGAAGGTCCTTGGTGAATTCCGGGCTCGCCGCGCGGGACGAGACGATGAAGGCCTTGACCACCTGGCCGCGTTCCTCGTCCGGCACGCCGATCGCGGCGGCCTCGTCCACATCGCCATGCTTCAAGAGGACGTCTTCGATTTCCACCGCGCTCATGGTCCATCCGGCGGAGATGATCACGTCGTCGGCCCGGCCATGGTGGAAATAGTAGCCGTCGGCATCGACGCTGCCGAGGTCCTTGACGTGAAACCAGCCATCGCGCCGGCGCAGCATGATCTCGCCGATGGCGCCGGCGGCGCAAGGCTCGCCCTTCGGGTCAAGGATCGCGACCTCGCAGCCCGGTAGCGGCTTGCCGAGCGAGCCGACCTTGACAGGCAGATCGGGCGCGCCGGGATAGTTGGCGATCAGCACGCCGACCTCGGTCGAGCCGTATATGCTGCACACGTCATGGCCCAGCGTCTGCCGGGCCCAATGCGCGGTCTCGGTATCCAGCGGCTCGCCGGTGAAGGAAAGTTTCTCCAGCTTGAAGGCGCGCGATCCGACGACGCCATTGTTCCGCATCATCCGGTAATGCGTCGCCGCCGCCGACAGGTTGGTGATCTCGAATGCCTCGATCGCGTCCAGCAGCCGCGCCGGATCGAACTTTCCGGCATAGCTGGCGATCTCGACCCCTAGCGCCAGTGGCGCCAGGGTGCCGTGCCAAAGCCCGTGACCCCAGGCGGGCGAGGACGGACACATGAAGCGATCGCCTGGCCGAACACCGGTCGCGTAGAGCGCGGCGATCATGACCGTCACGATCGCCCTGTGGCGATGCTTGACCGCCTCCGGCAGCGCTCGCGAGGTGCCGGAGGTGTATTGATACATCGCCATGTCTTCGGAATTGGTCGTCGCCTCGAAACGGCTGTCGTGACGATTTACGTCGTCTAGGAACGCGGCGTCGGCGATGACCGTTTCGACCTCGGCGGTGCCCGCGAGATCAGCTTTTTCCGGCGCCAGAACCAAGAGCTCGGGTTCGCAATCCTCCAGCCGCGAGGCCAGACCGTCCGGTCCGAAGGCGGTGAACAACGGAACCGCCACTGCGCCGGATTTCATGGCGCCGAACAGGGCGGCGTAGAACGCCGGCGACGGCTCAAGCATGATCGCGACACGGTCACCCTTGCCGACGCCTCGGGCGACAAGCCAATGCGCGAAACGGTTCGACATTTCGGATAGCGCGCCGAATCCAAGCTCCTCGCTCGAGCCGTCGTCACGCGCGATACGGATGGCGACCCGCGCCGCGTCGTGCCGATCCAGACATTCATGCGTGATATTCAATCTGTCGCGGTCGCCGTCGAACAGATCCCAGAGCGCCTGTTTCGAGAAATGCCGATGGGCGTCGGCATAACTGATAAAATCCGTGAGTTTGGATGTCATGTCGACCGTTGGGACGCGGCGGTTGACGGTTCGGCGGTCGCGGCTATCTCCGCTTGCGACAACCCGGCCTCGGCGAGGATGACCTGGGTGTGCTCACCCAGGTTTGGAGCCATGGACCGCAAGGTGCCGGGTGATTCAGAGAAATCCACGGGGATCGCCGTGGTGACTAGCGTTCCTTCGTGCGGATCCTCCATCGTTTCGAAGAAGCCGGTTTCCGCTAGATACGGGTCGTCCATCATGTCTTCCAATCTGGCGACCGGGGCGTTCGGCATGTCGGCCCCGTCCAACAAAGCAAACGCCTCCTCCGTCGTAAAACCGGTCAGTGCTTCGGCGAGATGCACTTGAAGATCGGCGATGTTCTCGGCCCGTTGCGCCAAGTAGGTGAATCTCGGGTCCTCGATCAAGTCCGCGCGTCCGACCGCGCGCAGGAGCCGGTGCCACTGATCATCCGTGTGCGCCAAAACGCAGACCATGCCATCCTTGGTCTTATAGGGCCGGCGATGCGGCGACAATGCGCGCGGATACCCCAGGCCGTCCTTGTCGCCCTGGACCCCGCGCCACAGATGGGTGGTGAGATTGAACGCGAGCATGGTTTCCAGCATCGGAACATGGACTTCCTGACCAACGCCGGACCGCTCTCGCCGGAACAGTGCCATGCCGATGGCCGAGGCGAGGGTATGGCCGCAGAATTTGTCCGAGATCGGCATCGGCACGAACCGGGCCTCGCCATTGGTACGCTCGATCAGGCCGACCATGCCGCTTTCGCCCTGTATCGCGTCGTCATAGGCGGGCCGGCCATCCTTGGAGCCACCCTTGCGGTATCCCGTCGCCGAGGCATAGACCAGCTTGGGATTGATCTCGGCGAGGCTTTGGTAATCGATGCCGAGCCGCTCGGCGGCCGCGGTGCGCATGTTGTGCACGAACACATCCGCCGTTTCGACCAGGCGTTTCAGCGCCGTGAGCGCTTCCGGGCGCTTCAGATCCAGGACCACGCTTTTCTTGTTACGGTTCGTGGTCTCGAAAAACGGACCCATCGCGCCGGTCTTGCTCGGCCCGACCCATCGCATGGGATCGCCGACCGGGGCCTCGATCTTGATCACCTCGGCGCCCATGTCGCCAAGAATCTGGGTTGCCACGGGACCTAGGATGTTGATCGTAAGATCAAGGACGCGGATGCCGGTCAGCGGGCCTTGGTTGTCGGGTGATGGGCTCATCGGATTTCATCCTCGTGGCGCGCCTATTCCGCCGCCTCGCGGCACAGGGTGTCGTCCTTGCACTTGACCATGCGAAGCGGTGTGTAGGTGATTACGCATTCGCCGCGTTGATTGATGATCCGGTTACGGGTGCGCACGAGGCCGCGACCGGGTTGACGGGTCAAGCGGGCCTCGATCACCTCGCATTCGACGTGGATCGTGTCGCCGGCGAGGGTCGGGCCATGCACGTCGAACTCCATGTTGAGGAACGCCATGCCGGTGTGTTGCATGGTCGACTGGACCAGCAATCCCTCGGCGAAACAATAGGCTAGCGCTCCCGGCGCGACCCGTCCCTTGATGGCGCTTTTGGTCTTCAGATATTCGATGTCGGTGAACAGGTTTTCGACCATGCCGGTGACGCCGATGAAATTGACGATATCGGCTTCGGTGACCGTGCGCCCGACGGTGCGAAACTGGCGCCCGATGGGCAGATCCTCATAATGAATTCCAAGTCCGACGACATCCATTTCCAAACGCTCCAGCCAAATCCAGGGGAATTGGCGGCATTTATGCACGATCCGAGGGGGGCTTGCATCGAAAGCCGGGCGAAGGCGTTACGATAATCGTATCGGTGATGACGTTGCATCGTCGGCTTCGGTTCTTGGGGGTCGTTCAATCCTTGACCCGAATCAGCGTCTCTCCGCCTCCACCGTGTCGGGAAGTGTCGCGGCGATGACATCCGCCACCTTTTCGATCAGTGGCATGCGCGAGAAGCTTCCTCGGAAAGCCAATCGGACCCGCCGGCGTGCCTTTCCCGATGCCTCGCGCCGGACCACGATCCCGGCATCGGTGATCCATGGGCCCGCGAGACTCATCGCTGGAACGAGGGTGATCCCGAACCCGCCACCAACCAAGGCGAGGGTCGTCGTCAGACTGGTCTCGGCGGTGCTGACCATACTGGGATCAGCGCGGATCGCGGGATGGAAGGAGAGGACCTGATCTCTCAGGCAATGTCCTTGGGAAAGCAGGAGCAACCGCTCGTCCTCGAGATCGGCCAGTTCAATCTCCTCGTGCGCGACGAGGGGGTGATCATGCGGCATCGCGACCCAGAAAGGTTCTTCGTATAGAGCGATGGAGGACAGGCGCGGAGCTTCCGGTTCCGTCGCGATTATCGCCGCGTCCAAGTCTCCTTCCGCCAAGCCCGCTTCCAGATTCCTGGTGAACCGTTCCGTCACGCCGAGCCGGAGCGCCGGCGCGGCTCGGGCGAGAGCCGGGATGAGGCGCGGCATGAGATAGGGCGCGATGGTCGGGATAACGCCCAGGCGAAACGGACCGGATAACGGGTTCTTCATCGTGGTGGCGATCTCCCGGATCGATTCCGCCGCCTCGAGCGAGGCCTTGGCCCGCTCGATTATCCGCTCTCCGGCCGGGGTGATCCCGACCATGCGCTTGGTGCGTTCGAAGATCGCTAGGCCGAGGTCTTCCTCGAGCTTGCGAATCTGGCCGCTGAGGGTCGGCTGGCTGACATGACAGGCCGCGGCGGCTTTTCCGAAGTGACCATGCTCGGCGACCGCGATGATGTACTCGAAATCTCGTAGATTCATAGTTAATCGGCCAAATCTATTATTTTAAGAAATTTAAACGATTTTGCCTTTGGAAGGAACAACCCCATCTTTCCCATGTCAGCTGCCGGGAGGCGCGCGAGGAAAGCCGTGATGGCGGAACTTCTAGGAAGGATCTTGATATGAACGAGATGACGAAAAACGGCGCTGGAGGCTGTCCATTCTCCGGACGTGGCAAGCAGGCGTCCCGGGGGACGTCGAACCGCGACTGGTGGCCCAACCGCTTGAGGCTCAACATTCTGCGGCAGCATTCCTCGTTGGTGAACCCGATGGATGCCGACTTCGACTACGCCAAGGCTTTTCAAGAGCTCGACCTGGACGCGGTCAAGAAGGACATCACCGCCGTCATGACCACGTCGCAAGATTGGTGGCCGGCGGATTACGGGCACTATGGTCCCTTGTTCATTCGCATGGCCTGGCACAGCGCCGGGACCTATCGGATCGCCGATGGCCGAGGCGGGGCGGGAACTGGGAGCCAACGTTTCGCGCCGCTGAACAGCTGGCCGGATAACGGTAATCTGGACAAGGCGCGGATGCTGCTCTGGCCGGTTAAACGGAAATACGGCAACGCGCTTTCCTGGGCCGACCTGATGATCCTGGCCGGCAATCAGGCGTTGGAATCCATGGGTTTCAAGACCTTTGGTTTCGCCGGCGGGCGCGCGGATATCTGGCATCCCGAGGAGGACATCTATTGGGGAAGCGAGGCGGAATGGTTGGGCGATAGCCGGTACTCTGGCGACCGGGTGCTCGACGGACCGCTTGCCGCCGTCCAGATGGGACTGATCTATGTCAATCCCGAAGGCCCGAACGGCGAGCCCGACCCGGTGGCCTCGGGGCGGGACATTCGAGAGACCTTCGCCCGCATGGCGATGAATGACGAGGAGACCGTCGCCCTGGTCGCCGGCGGTCACACCTTCGGCAAGGCCCATGGTGCCGGAGACGCGGCGCATGTCAACCCGGAACCCGAAGCCGCGCCGATCGAGGCGCAAGGTCTGGGCTGGAAGAGCACGCATGCCTCCGGCCGGGGCGTCGACGCGATCACCAGCGGCATCGAGGGCGCTTGGACGCCGACACCGACCCAATGGGATATGAGCTATTTCGACGTCCTGTTCGGGTATGAGTGGGAACTGACCAAAAGCCCCGCCGGCGCCCATCAGTGGCGGCCCAAGGACCTGGCGGACAAGGATCACGCACCGGAGGTCGACGGTTCCGACAAGCGCGTCGGGATCATGATGACCACCGCCGACATGGCGATGCGCATGGACCCGGCCTACGAGAAGATCTCGCGGCGGTTCCACGCCGATCCGGATGCCTTCGCCGATGCGTTCGCGCGGGCCTGGTTCAAGCTGACGCATCGCGACATGGGGCCTCGGGCGCGCTATCTCGGCAAGGATGTGCCGGCCGAGGAATTGATCTGGCAGGACCCGATCCCGGCCGTGGATCATCCACTGGTCGACGCCGCGGACATCGCGGGTCTGAAGGCTCGCATCCTGGCGTCGGGTCTGTCGGTTTCGGATTTGGTCTCAACGGCCTGGGCTTCCGCGTCCACCTATCGCGGCTCGGATATGCGTGGCGGCGCGAATGGCGCGCGTATTCGCCTGGTGCCGCAAAGGGATTGGGAAGTTAACCGTCCCGATCGGTTGTCGGCGGTTCTCGATGTGCTGGAGGATATCCAGGGCGACTTCAACGAGGTTCACACCGGCCTGAAAAGGGTATCGCTCGCCGATCTGATCGTCCTCGGCGGTTGCGCGGGTGTCGAGCAGGCGGCGCGTGATGCCGGTATCGAGATCTCGGTGCCGTTCACGCCAGGACGGGCGGATGCCTCGGAGGAGCAAACGGATGCCGCTTCCATGGCCGTGCTTGAGCCGCTCGCCGACGGGTTCCGTAACTACCAGAAAGCAGCGTTCTTGGTGTCGCCCGAGGAGATGCTGGTCGACAAGGCCCAGTTGTTGACCTTGACCGCGCCGGAGATGACGGTGCTTCTGGGTGGGTTGCGCGTCCTCGGAACCAATGCCGACGGGTCCCGCGTCGGTGTCTTTACGACCCGACCCGGCCAGTTGACCAATGACTTTTTCGTCAACCTGCTCGACATGAGCACGACGTGGTGCGCGGTTTCCGAGGACGACACGCTGTTCGAGGGACGCGACCGGGTCAGCGGTCAGGTGAAGTGGCGGGGCTCAAGGGTGGACCTGATCCTGGGCTCGAACTCCGAGCTTCGGGCCCTCGCGGAGGTCTATGCGAGCGCCGATGCCCAGGCCAAATTCACGAAGGATTTCGTCGCGGCCTGGGTCAAGGTGATGGAACTGGACCGCTTCGACTTACGATGAACGACGGTGGCGGCGCTTCGCGGATCGTGGAGCGCCGCGCCTCCTTACGGATCGCCGATCGGCCCCGTCTCCAACCAGCCACCCACGCGCGACGCGTCGGCGGCGCGTTCCATGAAATCGGCGAGACCGTCCACGGCGCCTTGGCGCTCGAACAGCACGGGGCTTGCATCGGGCACCTGGCGACGGATCTCGCGGCGTTGCGCCGTATCGTTCGCGAGCGTAACCGCCATGGTGACGAACTCTTCCCGGCTAGAGGCGACACAGTCCTCGAGACCAATCATTGTCAGCAGATCCAGGGTGACGCGAGAGCGCATATGCTTTCCCGCGTAGGCTAGGATCGGTGTGCCGGTCGACAACGCCTCATAGGTCGAATTGCCGCCCGCGAAGCCGAAGGTTTCCACCAAGAGATCCGCCGCGCCGACGAAACCCAGGTACTCGACGCCATTCATCCGGGGTTGGAATTGAACCCGGTGCGCCACATCCGGCCCAGCTTGGGTGAGGCGCGCCCGCATGCGCTCGGTTTCAAGCGGTTGGGCGGATTCGATCAGCATGAGCAAGCCCTTGGGGTCTCGGCGCAGAATCTCGAGGAAGACGCCGTCATGATCGGGATGCATTTTGAACAGGGTTTGGGGGCAGGTGTAGAGGGTCGCGTTATCGGGCAATCCTAGATCGGCGCGGCCTAGGAGGTCCCCGACGGGTGGGGGGCGGTTATAGAAAAACGGAAACTCTTCCAAGAGGACGGCGCGCTCGGTGTAGTGCTTCCGCCAATCCGCCGGCTCGGAACCTCTCGAGGTTAGGAAATAGTCGATATTCGGTATGCCCGTGGTGTCGGGATGCCCGACACAGACCGCTTGAACCGGCGCCAGCCGCGAGAAGGCCAGAAAATAGGTGAACGGGTCCATGCCGATATCGAGATACAGCAGGATATCGGCCTCGATCGTCGCGAGCTGTCGGCGGGCTTCTCCCAGATCGTGGGACAGCACGACCTGGGCGTCGGCGCCGCGCATGTGAGCGACCCAGGCGGCGTCGCCCGGTTTGGCGTGGCTGACCGCGACAACCTCGAAGCGGTCGCGTGGCAGCCGCGCCAGGACCGAGCCGAATAGTTTGCCGATGGTGTGAGAGCCGAGGAAGACGGAAATGATGGCGACGCGGATGCGCTTGCCGGGTGATGGGCGTTTCCTGCAGTGGGGCGCCGTCCAAGCGAGCTTCGGCGCGGCCCGGAGATGGAACGCGGCGACCCGACGAGCGAGCTCTCGATTGGATACATCGTGGTAGGTGTAGTTGAAATTCGTAACCCCGATCTCCCGCGCCGGATTGGTTACCACGTGGTTCTCGGCCTCGGCCCGGTCCAGGAAGTCGAAAAGCCGTCGTCGCCCCGCCGCAATCTCGGCGGCGTTCTCGGGCACTCGGCTTTGAATATGCGCCGCGCGAAACCGTAGCGCGGTTGATGGCGCCAGGACATTGCCGCGGACGAGGTGACGCCGCGCCCCTCCGCTGTCGCCGCTCATCATCAGAGTGCTCGCGAGATCCGCCTGGAACCGCGCGTTCTCCGGGGCCGCGCTTGCCATGCGCCTTCGCCAAGGCAATGCGCCGCGATAGTCGCCGGCGGCGTCCAAGGCGTTGGCCAGCCTATCGTGGAGAGCCATTTCGCCCGGTGACTGGTGAACCAGGGCTCGGAAATCCTCAATGGCCTCATGAACCGCGCCCCGGTGTAGTCGCGCGGTGGCGCGGTTGATCAAACCGTCCGCGTAGCCCGGTGAAAGGGTGAGGGCGCGCGCCGCAACGGTTTCCGCGGTCGGATCGGCCAGCGCGATGAGAAGGGTTGAAAGATTGCCGTGGAACACCGCTTCGTCCGGGGTTTGCAGTATCGCGGCCTTGATCAGGCGCGCGCCACCGGATGTGTCGCCCGCCTGATGCTTGAGGACGCCGAGAAGATGGCGGGCTTGAGCCAGATCCGGCGCGGCGTGGAGGAGGGCTTGATAGCGGTTTCTCGCCTCGGCCAGGGAGCCGCTCTGGTGTAGGGCCAGGGCCTCGGCGAGGGCGGTGTCGAGGGCGTTATCCGTGGGCACGAGCGTCAGCGCGCGCGAAGCCGCGCGAGGGCGTCGAGCAGACCGCGTGTGGATCCGTCGGCATCCGCGTCGGGCGCGCCTCCCAGCACGGCGGGTAGAAGTTGATTAGCCAGTTCCTTGCCCAGTTCAACACCCCACTGATCGAAACTGTTGATCCCCCAGATCGCGCCTTGAACGAATACCTTGTGCTCGTACATCGCGATCAACATACCCAGCATGTAGGGCGTCAGCCGCTGGTAAAGGATCGTCGTCGAGGGACGGTTTCCGGGAAAGGCGCGATGCGGCGCCAATGCCTTTGCCTGGCCTGGATCCATGCCGTCCGCCAGCATTAGACGCTCGGCCTCCTCTTCGCTTCGTCCCAGCATCAGGGCGCGGGATTGGGCCAGGCAATTGGCGAGTAGCAGATCGTGATGCCCGGGGAGATCCTCGTGGGCGCGCGCCGCGACGAGGAAGTCGACGGGGACCACGGCGGTTCCCTGATGCAGGAGTTGGAAGAACGAGTGCTGGACATTGGTGCCGGCCTCGCCCCACAGAACTCCCGCGGTGGCGACGTCGACTTCGCCGCCGTCCAAGCGCGTTGATTTGCCGTTCGATTCCATGTCGACCTGCTGAAGATGGGCGGTCAACCGGTTCAGGCGCTGGTCGTAGGGGATGATGGCGCTGGAGCCGTATCCCAGGATCGAGCGATACCAAACCCCGATCAGCCCCAGGGTCACCGGAATGTTTCGCTCAAGGGGCGTGGTTTCGAAATGCCGATCCATCGCATGGGCGCCCGCGAGAAGCTCGGTAAACCGCTCTCCCCCAACCGCGAGCGCGATGGGCAGGCCAATCGCCGACCATGGCGAGTAGCGTCCCCCCACCCAATCCCAGAAGCCGAAGGTCCGGGTCTCGGGTATTCCGAAGGCCTGGACCTTCGCGAGGTTGGTGGAAAGCGCCACGAAATGCTTTCCCACGGCACCATCGCCCAGTGCCTCGGCTATCCAGCGGCGGGCGCTAGCCGCGTTCAGCATGGTCTCCTGGGTGGTGAAGGTCTTCGAGGCGATCAGGAACAGCGTCCGGGCCGGCTCCAGGCCCTTGAGCGTGTCATGCAGATCCGCGCCGTCGACATTGCTCACGAAATGGACCCGTACCCGGTCATGGTGATAAGGCGCGAGGGCTTGGGTGATCATCGCGGGGCCGAGGACCGAGCCGCCGATACCGATATGCACCACGTCGCGAAACGGCTCCCCCGTCTTGCCGGTTTCGGTTCCCGAGCGCACCGCTTCCGCGAAGTCGCGCACCCGCTCCAGCACGGCATGTATCTCGGGAACGACATCTCGGCCATCGACCTTGATCACCGTGCCGGCCGTTGCCCGCAAGGCGGTGTGCAGTGCCGCGCGCTGCTCGGACGTGTTAACTTTCTCTCCCGACAGCATGGCTTCCCGGCGTCCGACGAGGTCCGTCCGCTCGGCCAAGCCTCGTAGCAGGAGCATGGTATCGGTGGTGAGGAGATTCTTCGAAACATCGACCAATAGGTCATCGAGGCGAAGCGAGAATATCTCGAAGCGATTCGGGTCCTCGGAGAAAAGCTCGGCGAGCGACCTCTCGGTCATTTCGGCGCCATGCCGCTGGAGATCTCGCCAGATCGCTTGTGAGTTCGTCATCTCGCCGCCTAACGCCTGTGTCGGCCCGCCGGATCAATCCGAGCCGCGCGGGGCCAGCATACCAATAGCGCGGCGGGACGACGAGGCTTGGCGGGAGCGCCGTGTTAACGGTAGCCGCGGCCTGTCAAATGACGTTCCAGAGCCGAGAAACACGCGTCGCTCAGACCAGCGAAATGAAAGGCGACACGGTCGGCATCCCGGTCGACGCGCACAACGTGAAGCGGAATGTCTTGGCAGGCCTCGATTTCGCCCTTCGGGGTTTTTAGACTCGCGGTGATATCCGAATCGGGTTCGAAAAAATCGCACCCGCCCTCGATCATCAGTCCGCCGAGGCTACAATCCGCGATGATGAAGTCCTGGCCGTCATGATCCAGCATCATATTGATCGCGCGCCTGCGGTCCCGTCGGTTTTCCTGGGCGCGCATGCTGATGACCGTCATGGTTCACCTCCGACTCATAACAAGCACCATTCACGGATATTGGACCGGAACGGCGTCGAGCGCGTGAAGAATACCACATTCTGGCGAAATCCCGCCAAGGTTAGGAACCTCATGTCTTGGATCGCCGGTCTCATCGGTCCATTAATGGCCGATGGTGGAATGCATTCGAAGACGACTGTTCGTGCTTGGCGTGTTGCTGTGCGGCTTGCCGGTATCGTCGCCGGGCCTAGCCGGCGATCTCGACGAGTTGCCTCCGAACGGCGCGCGTCTCGGCATGGAGCGCTCGGAGATCTTTTCGATCAGCCCGCCACCAAGGCGTCTCGATTCGCCGTTGATCTTCGGCCCGTTGCGGGCCGAGTTCATGGCCTCGGGCGTCGCGGCGCTCGGACCGCCGGGTACCCTTTACTATCAGTTCGACCCCAAAAGTGGGCGTCTGCGACAATTCTTGTTCGAATGGCGGGATGCCGACGCTTCGAAAACTCATGCGTCGGATTTGTTGGCTCGTCTGCGCGAGAAACTGGGTGCGCCGGTCCTGATCTGCATCGGCGGTGGGCGGGAGAAGCCGCCTCGCGTGGTGTCGGCTCGATGGCGGGGCGCCGGCCTAATGCTCCATGTTTCGATACTCGACCATCGCGCCGACGGCGTCGCCCATTTCGACCTCAACAGCGATTCCGATCCGCGCCGGCCATCCCATGAACGCCGCCGCGTTACCCGGCGCTCGCTTCCGCGCCGCTTGACCGCCCGCCTTCACGGTGCCGAGGACGTCGATCTCCTGCCGCGTCGTGATTGCCCTCTCGGCTCATCGCCGGAAACTCGGTAACGCAAATGCCGGATGCGCCGCCCCGTCCGGAAAGGTAAGCTGGCCCTTCGCGAGCCGGGGAGTGGCGCCGAATGGCGATGATTGACTGGGAAGCCTTGACGACCAACGACCTCCGGGAAGGGGGGCTCTCGGTCGCGCTTTTGCCGGTCGCCGCGATTGAGCAGCACGGACCGCATCTACCCCTTGGAACCGACGCGTTTATCTGTGACGGCGTGATCGATGCCGCGGCCCGGTTCTTGAACCCCGATACACGCGTTTGGCGGCTGCCGACACAGCGTATAGGCGTTAGTCCGGAGCACGCGAGTTTCCCTGGCACCCTGTCGATGGAACCGGAAGTCGCGCTGGCGTCGTGGCATGCGATCGGAGATTCAGTGGCGCGAGCCGGTCTGACACGTCTGGTGATTTTCAACAGTCATGGCGGACAGCCGGGCGTGGTTGATCAACTGGCCCTGCGTTTGCGCCGCTCCCATGGCATGCTGGTCGCGCGAGCGAATATTTTCGGCCTTGGCTTGCCCGACGGCGCGGTCGACGCAACAGAGGCGCGGTTCGGTTTGCATGGCGGCCTGGTGGAGACATCCCTGATGCGGGTTTTGCGCCCCGATCTCGTACGCATGGAGCTTGCGCGGAATTTCCGATCACGCGACGAGGATATCGCCGAGGCATCGGGCATGCTTTCCGCCGAGGGCGCGGGGATCGGGATTGGATGGCTCGCCGAGGATCTCAATCCGGCGGGCGTAACTGGCGACGCGGCGGCGGCGACGAGCGAATTGGGCGGGCGAATCCTCGATCATCTCGGGACCGGCCTCGCCCGCCTGTTGGAAGACGTGGCGGCGCTGGATTGGCCGGATTCGGAAGGGGCCGTTTGATGGCTGTTTTCGAGGATTCCTGGCATCGATTGCTGGACTTCGCGGCGCGCGCTCGCCTCCATGGCTCCGAGGTGGATTCCAACGGGCATCACACGGCCCGACAAGCGCTGGAACTTTCGATCGCCGGGTTGATGGATCCGCTGCATGGTGAATGCTACGCGGGCATCGTATCGGCCTCGCTGGACGGCCCGTTGGCGATCGCTCAGATCGGACAAAGCCTCGATGGCCGGATCGCGACGAATTCCGGGCATTCCCACTATATCAACGGCCCCAAGGCATTGGATCATCTGCACCATCTAAGGGCGTTGGTGGATGCGGTGATCGTCGGTGCTTCCACCGCGATCATGGATGATCCAAGCCTTAGCACCCGGCGCGTCGAGGGGGCCAGCCCGGCGCGGGTGGTCATTGACCCAAACGGTCGGCTGCCCAGCACGGCAAGGATGCTGAACGACGGCGGCGCGCCGTGTCTGGTGATCACCAAGTCCGATTCGCCGGCTTGTCCCGGCGGCGCCGAGCGGGTCGAGGTTGATTGCGATCGCCGCGGAAACCTGTCGCCCGTTGAGATTCTGCGGGCATTGCGTGAGCGGGGCTTGAATACCGTTCTGGTCGAGGGTGGGGCGGAAACGGTGTCTCGGTTTCTCGCCGCGGGAGCGGTCGACCGTCTGCATGTCATGGTGGCGCCGATGATTCTCGGTTCCGGCCGAATAGGGTTTGAGTTACCGCCGATTGATCGGGTTGACGAGGCCATGCGCCCGACGACCAGGATTCACAAGCTCGGCGACGACATCCTGTTCGATTGTGACCTGCGCGCGAGTGACTGAGCGGATCGTACTTTTAGGCGGTTGGCGCGACGAGCTGATCACGATGCCCGACGACAACGGTAAAATGTCGATCCGCCACCCGCCGTTCCCGCCAGTCGTTGATTCCGTCCGCCATCCCCGGTGAGATTTCCGTCGCCGCGGCGGCCCAACCGTCAATCAGCATGGCAAGGCCGGGCCCATCGCGCTCGGCGCTCAGCCGCCAGTCGCTACGCCTGGTTCGGACCCGCCATCCCGCCTTGAGTGCCCGCGACGCCAAGCCGGATGGCGCGGTCGGGCCAAGCGCGTTTCCAAAGCCCTTGTCGCCCCGCTGGTGACTGTTGACCAGATCCCGGACCATCGCGTCCATCGGATGGTTGGGAGAGAACGCCAGCCGTCCGTCATAGCTCAATGCCGCGAGCAACCCGGCCCGCTGTCCTTTTACCGCGCTCCAAAGCCGATCGAGCCAAGCCTCGGACACCAGGTCCAGCATTGCCGAGGTGGTGACGAGATCGTGGCCCCGGACCAGCGCGTCGATATCCGCCGTGGCAAGGTCCAGCCCATGTATCTCCGCGCCGGTCGATGCCGCGGCGATCCCAAGCAGTCGGCGGTCACCATCAACGAGCGTCCAATGCGATGGCGTCGTGAGCCTCGATGACAGATAGCGCCAGGTGCTACCGGTTCCGCATCCCAGATCCACAATCCTTGCGCCACGATTTGCCGTTGACCGCGCGGCGAGCCACTGGTCCAGTTCCCGCGGTAACTCGACGGATCGCGCGCGATGATCCCAGATCTCTCGGGCGGCCAGCCATTCCGGCGAAAATCCGCTCACGGCGCCTCTCCGAGAAGATCCACGGCGGTGATGAAGTGCTCTCCGGTCCGCCTCCAGGTCGGCATTCGCGCCGCCGCGTCCAGACCGATCCGAGCCGCGCGTGATCGCGCGTCGGCTTCCCCGATAAAAAGCCGCAGACTTGCCGCGAGCGCCGCTACATCGCCTGGTGGGATCAGTGCTCCGGCACCTTCAGGGACGGTTTCCGGGATCGCGCCGGCGGTTGTCGAGATGATCGGCAGGCCATGGGCCATGGCCTCGGTCAATGCCATGCCGAACCCTTCATGGTGGGAGGGTAGGACGAAAAGATCGGCGGCGTTGTAGTGCTCGCTCAGATGCTTCTCGTCGATTTCTCCCAAATGCCGGACCCGGTCGGTCAGGCGATGGGTCGCGATCTTACCTTTGATCGCGTTCGCGAATGGCGTGTCCCGCTCCGCACCGATCAGATCCAAGCGCCAATTCAAATCCGTCAGGTTAGCCAGGGCGTGGAGGAGGACGTCCTGGCCCTTGCGAGGGCTTATCGACGCGACGCAGAGCAGTCGTATGGGATCTCCGGCTCGAGCCTCTCGCTTGGGCGCGATGCTCGGATGATCCAGGCCGGGGGGCACGACATGGATCCGATCGGCGGCAATGCCGAAATCCCGCATTCGCCGCCCCGTGGTCGGGCTGGTGACAATACAGCCGGACGTGAATTCCAAGGCCGCTTTTTCGGCGCTGAAGAACGCCCGCGCTTCGTCGGTGGCGAGGCCGGTCTCGTCGCAAAGCGGGTGATGGATCAGCGCGACAAGACGCCCTTGAAAGGTTTTGGCGATGCCGTGCCGCGCCAAAGCGGTCAACGCCAGCCCGTCAATGATGACGGTTCCGTCATCGCTCATCGCGCGCAAGCGATCGGCATCGTGGGCCAGTTCATCCGCGTCCGGGTTTGGGTAACTCCCTTCGAGACAAACGAGGTCGCCCAGCCGATCGGCGCGTTCCAGATTTTCGGCCATATGCCGGTCATAGATGAAACCGCCCGTCAGCGTGTCGATCGGCCCGGGTACCACCATGTGGATGGGTGCCTTCGCCGATCGGCGCTGGCTCATCCGAGCGCGCCTTCGTAGGAAGCCCAGGCGACATGGGATTCATGCAGCGAGACCTTGAGCCCGCTCAACCCGCCCGCATGTGGACCCAGCTTGCCTTCGGTGATCGCGGCGGCCATGCGCTGGTGAATGTCGCGGGCCAGGAACTCCGTCGTGGTGTTGATACCGTTGAAGGCCTCGATAGCGTCGAGGTTCTTGTAGTTGTAGATCGCCAGCAAATTCTTTAGCGCCTCGTGCGCCAGCCCGATATCGACGACGATGTTGTCGGGGTCGAGTTCGGCGCGCTGGAACTCCATGTCGACGACGAAGGTCGCGCCATGCAGCGCTTGGGCGGGGCCGAACACCGCGCCGCGAAAGCTGTGCGCGATCATGATGTGATCTCGAACCGTAACGGTGAACACGAAGCGGGCTCCTGATTCTAGGAATAGATAATCCGATGACATAGGGCGCGGGAGGTTCCGTCCGCAAGCCCCGCCATGGTTCGCGGCAGGTCCTCGAAGTGGCTCTCATCGGAGATCAAGACATCAAGACAGGGGTCGCGCAGCAGTGATAGGGCCTTGTCCAGCCGCCGCGCGTGGCTCCAGCCGCGACGTCGTGATGGTGGGATACTTCCGACCTGTGAGGATTGCAGGGTCAGACGACGGTCATGAAAATCCTCGCCGAGAGGCAGTGTGACCTCCTGGTCGCCGTACCAGCTCAACTCGATGATCCGTCCCTCGAAAGCCGCCATGCGCAAGGCGCTTCGCAACCCCTCCGGCGACCCGCTGGCATGGATGATGATCGGATACGCCGCGTCGGGCGCGGGGGCCGTGATGAAACGCGCCCCCAGCGTCTCGGTCGCCGAAGCGCGGCTTGGATCGATCTCCAAGAGATCAACGCCGGCCCGGTACAGTCGTCGCGCCAGATAGGCGGCGAGGAGGCCAACGACCCCGCCGCCGATCACGCAGACTTGATCTCCGGGCCGGAGCCGCGCGTCCCAGATCGCGTTGAGCGCGGTTTCCATGTTCGCCGCCAAGACCGCGCGGTCCGGCGGCACGCCCTTGGGCAGGACGCGGGCGGCGACGCTCGGCACGACGAACAAATCCTGATGCGGCGCGAGACAGAACACGGCCTTGCCGGTCAAATCGTCGGGACCCTCCACGACCGTGCCGACCGTGCCGTAGCCGTATTTCACCGGCCCTGGGAAGTCACCTTCCTGGAACGGACAACGCATGCGATCGACCATCCGCGCCGGCACGCCGCCACGAAACACCAGGGATTCCGTGCCTCGGCTGATCGCGCCGTGGGTGGCGCGCACGAGTACCTGGTCCGCGTTCGGCGGTGTCAGTGGCTCGGACCGAATCTCGCCTTGGCCGGGCGCGACCACCCAATAGGCGCGTGCCGTGACCACCGCCCTAAAGCCCGAGCGCCGAAAGATCCAACCGTCCGCCCACGCATGGCGGGCACCAGTAATATCCACCGGTAACCGGTCGCGAGAACCGGAAGAGCGCGTCGGTGATGCCGTGCTCCTCGCCGACCATTCGCCGCAGGACCGTCTCGAAGGTGTCGAGCGACTTTCCAAAGGCGACGAACATAAGGCCGTCGCCGTCCGCGCTGGAGAAGGGCATGGACCGGCGCAGCATGAAGGCTTCCGGCGCGAAGCTTTCCTGGGCCGAACGTTTCACATGCGCGGAAGCCGGAGCATCCCCGAATTCCTCATTGTCGGCGATGCGCCGGCCAATCATGTCATCCCGTTCGGCCTCGGAATGCGAGGCGAAGTGGGCGAGATCATGCACCCAGCGCTGCACCGCGACGAAACTGGAGCCGTCGAGCCTGGGGCCGGCGCCTCGGACAAGCGCCGCCGCGACGGCATCATCGCCCTCGGGGTTCTCGGTACCGTCCTCATATCCGGTCAGGTCACGTCCGCCGTCATGCATGAAGCCGTCGGTAAGGTCGACGCGGTCGAACGCGGGAGACAGTGTCGCGGCGATCGCGTTGCCGGCCTTGGCGATTTCGCCGCGGTCATCCCCACCGATCCAGATCCAAAGATCGGACTGAGTCGAGAGTATCTCGATACCCGATCCACTGATCGAGGGAAACGGGCGCAGACCCGGGATCGAAGCGCCAAGCCCACGTAGGAGGCCGGGGCCTAAACTCAGAACCATGTCAGGTGCTAATCCAGACGCCGCGAGCTGCCTCAGGACGGGCTTCGGATCCGCCCCGGCGCGCGCGTTGACGGTGAGATAACGCGCGTGCGCCGGAACCGGGGCCAGGATGGCGGGCTGTGATGTCGTCATGTTTCGCCTTGCCTTAGTCGAACACGGTCTCGAAGTAATGCCCGGCATCGACGACGGCCTCGATCACCGTCGGTCCCTCGGCCTTGAACGCCGCCTCCAGCGCCGCCTTCAGCGCCGCGCCGTCGCGGACGCCGACCGCGGGCACGCCGAAGTAATGGGCCGGCGGGGTTTCATATTGCCCCATCTCGACCTGCGATCCCCACTGGGCGTATTGCCGCTTTTCCTGCTTGATCTGGATAAGCGACAGCCAGCGATCATCCAGGACGACGATCGGGATCGTAAGACCCAGGCGACGCGCGGTGGCGAGCTCGCCGCAGGTCATCTGGAAACAGCCATCGCCGATCACGCAGACCACCGGCAGGTCCGGGCGCGCCAGCTTGGCGGCGATGGCGCCGGGAATCCCGATACCCATCGAGGACCAGCCGTTGGTGACATGACAGGAACGCGGCGCGTGGGTGGTCCACTGGCTTGCGATCTGGTGAGTATGGGCGCCGACATCGTAGCTGATCACACCGTCCTTGGGCGTGACCGCGCGCACCACGTCCAGCGCCACGTGCGGGCTGAAGTTCGCCACCGACGGGCGCAGCGAGGCCTGGAACGCGTCGCGGTGTTCGGCGACCGCGGCCTCGGTCCAGTCATTGCCATGCGCCGGTAGTTTGAGCATCCGCGAAAGGCTGTCGGTGACGTCGCCGGTGACGGTGCCCGCGACGGTGACACTGTCGGCCACGTCCGGGTCCTCGATGTCGATGGACAGAACCGGGACATCGCCGACCCAGGCCTCGTACTCGACCTCGATGGTATCGAAGCCGAGGCCGATCACCAGATCCGAGGAACGGATGAACGCGCGCTGAACCTGTCGCCGGCCGCGCTCGATGCAACCGAAGGAAAGCGGGTGATCCTCGTCGATCATGCCCTTGGCCATGGTCGAGGAGCCGAAGGGCAGCCCGTGATGCTCGACAAAGGCTTTCAGAAGCGACGGGTCGGTCATCCGCATCGCCGAGGAGCCGAGAATCGCGATCGGACGCTTGGCCTTGGCGATCAGTTCGGACGCGGCCGCGAGATCCGCGTCGCTGGCCCGCGTCGAGACCGGTTTGACGGAAACCGCGCCGGGGATGCTGGTATCCGTCGCCGGCGCCAGGGAAACGTCTTCCGGCAGGTCGATATGCACCGGCCCCATCGGCTCGGTCATCGCGATGTCCAGGGCCTTGGCCATGACCTCGGCGACATTATCCTTGTTGGCGGCGAAGGTCGCCTTGGTGATCGGGCGGAACAACGCGTGGTGGTCGATCCACATTTGAATGCGGCGGCCAAGCTGCGGCGTGTTCAGGTTGCAGGTCACCGCGATCATCGGCGTGCGATCGAGATAGGCGCTGCCGACGCCGGTGGCGAGGTTGGTCGCGCCCGGGCCGAGCGTGGCGATGCAGAAGCCGGGCTTGCCGGTCATCCGACCCATGACGTCGGCGGCGAAGGAGGCCGAGCCCTCATGCGCGGTCAACACGAATTCAATTCCGCCGAGACGCATCGCCTCGACCAGGGGCAGAACATTGCCGGAGGGAATGCCGAAGCCGTGGGTGACGCCGGCCTCCTTCAGGATTTTCACGATGAGGTCGGAATTGTTCATGTCTCGGCTCCGGGTCGGCGGGATGTTTATTGTTCGGGGCGGCCAAGCCAAACTCGTGACCGGACCATTGTCGCGAGCAGGAACACCAAAAGTCCGCCGCCCGCAAGTGTGAAGGTGCCCTGAAAGGCGTTCTGGAAGCTTTCGGCCTCATCTAACCCTCCCGCGCTCGCGGCTTCGCGCATCCAGGCAAAGGTCATTGTAAGGGTGGTGACGCTGGCGACCACGCCGATGGTGCGGGTCAGCATCGCCAGGCTGCCGCTGACCCCGCGGTCGGCGAGCGGAAGCGTGCCGGTAACGATGTACATGTAGGAAACCTGGAACAGCCCGGTGCCTATGCCTTGAAGCAATAGGGCGCCGATCATCCACCATAGATCCTCGCCGCCAGTCACCTGGCCGATCGCCAGGATGCCGAGGCCGGTCATGGTGGCTCCGGCGAAACAGATCCAGTTGGCTCGCAGCGGCCCGATCAGGCGCCCACCGATGGGCGCGGCGAGACTGGCGCCGACGAAACCGATCGCCAATACCAGGCCCGCCATCGATACTGGCAGGCCGGGAAGCCTGGGCAGCAGAAACGGAATGATCAGCATGACCGAGAAGGTCGAGAGATAGACAAGGCAACTGGTCAGATTGACGATGGTAAAGTCGAGATTCTTGAACACGCCGAGCTTTAGGATCGGCTCCTTCGCGCGGTTTTCGGCTCGGATGAAGCCCGCCACCGACAGCGCGAAGACCAGGGCGAATCCCAGGACCGGTAGGATGCCTTGCGCCTCCAGCCTTTGAAGTTGGTTCAGGGTCAGAAGAAAACTGCTCATCGCCAAGATCAGGGTGATCGAGCCGGCGATGTCGTAGGATGGTTTTTCCAGACGTCTGGCGGTTGCCGGCAAGGTCGTCAGCAGTACAAGCGAGAAGAGTGCGATCGGCGCTCGGAACCAAAACACGGCGCGCCAGTCGAATTGTTCCACCAACCAGCCGCCCACCGACGGGCCGAGCATGCTCCCCAGCGCGTAGATTAGCGTGAACATTCCCACGGCGCGCCCGCGTTGCTCGTCCGGATAGAGCGCGATGATCAACGCCGGTCCGACGCTGGTGACCAGTCCCGAGCCGAGTCCTTGGAGAAACCGGAAAAACAACAGGCCCTCGAAACTCGGTGATACCGAGACAAGCAACAGGCCGACCGCGCTAACGCCCAAGCCGATGCCGAAGATCCGGCGATGCCCGAACAAGTCGCCAAGCTTGCCGAAAACCAGCATCAAGCTGGCATAGGTCAGCACATAGCAAATCACCACCCATTGGATCATCGCCATGGGCTCGCCGAAATCGCCGACGATGTACGGGAAGGCGATATTCACCGAGGAGTCCAACGGCGTTATCAGCGATCCGCTTCCAACGACAAGCAAACCAAGGGCGCGGCGCATAGGGGTGATCATAACTGAAAGAACTCGGCCAGCTGGCGGGACGGGACGGCAGTGTAGCGCGATTTCATCGGTTGGGCGTTTTTTTGCGGCGCGGCGGAGTCGTCGTGGACAGGCCCCTTCGAGACACTCGCATCCGCTCGTTCCTCAGGGTGAGTCGATTCTTGGCGGACTAGTTCTATCAAGGCGATGCGTTTCAACGCGCGCCCCTGAGCGTTCCTCTACCCCCAACCACCGCCACTAACCCTGAGGAACGAGCGCCAGCGAGTGTCTCGAAGGGTCTTCTCTCCCGTTGCTGGCGCCGCCCAATCCATGCGACTGTTCACGGCAAGAGATCCTTCGCCCAAAATCGGAAATCCGCCCGTGCAAGACCGAGACTATCCCGTCGAACTCACGCCGCCGGACATCGAACCCTATCGCGATGGCAATACCGGGGTGGCGTTCGTGACGACATTCGACAGCGGCGCGTCCGGCCCGCACGTGATGATCAATGCCGTCACCCATGGCAACGAGATTTGTGGGGCGATCGCGCTGGATACGCTGTTTAAGGTCGGGCTGCGTCCGGAGCGAGGGCGGATTAGCCTCGGTTTCGTCAACCACATGGCCTACTCACGGTTTGATCCCAAGGATCCCGGCGCGTCGCGCTTCGTGGACGAGGACTTTAACCGCGTTTGGGTCGAGGACCGCCTTGACGGCCCGGAGGATACAGCCGAGTTGCGGCGCGCGCGGGAGCTGCGACCGATTTTCGATAGCGTCGACCTGCTGCTCGATATTCACTCCATGAGCACCTATTCCAAGCCGCTCATGATCAATAACGGGCTGGAGAAGGAGCGCGCCTTCGCGCGCGAGGTGAATTTTCCGGCCCACATCATGTGCGGCTCCGGCCATGTGGTCGGCAAGCGGCTGATCGAGTACACGCCCTTCAACGACACCACGAACGACAAGGTCGCGCTCCTGGTCGAGTGCGGCCAGCATTGGGCGGCGGCGACCGGGACGGCGGCCTTGGACACGGCTTTGCATTTTTTGCGCGCCGCCGGCACGGTTTCCCGAGATTTCATCGAGACCCATCTCTCCGGGGCGGCCAGAACGCCGCCACCCGCCGAGATGTGGGACGTTACAGATGGGATTACCTCGATGACCGACGATTTCTGCTTCGCCGAGCCTTATATCGGCATGGAGGTGATCGCCAAGGCCGGTACCGTGATCGCCCATGACGGCGATACCGAAATTGTCACACCCTATGACGATTGCCTCTTGATGATGCCCAACCACCGGCCCGGCGCCAATGTCCGTAAACTGCGTCTGTGCCGACGCTCCGCGTAACCCGTTAACTCGAGGAACCGACATGGCGATAAAACTGGGTGTTACCCTGCCCCTGGTCGATACGGGCGGCGCGCCGGGATTTGTTCGCGATTTCGCCCAACAGGCCGAGGAACTGGGATATCAAGGTCTGGCGGTTCCCGATCACGTGCTCGGCGCCAATGTCGAGAACCGCCCGGACTGGGGCAATCGCAACACCTCGGCGGATTTCTTTCACGACCCCTTCGTGCTGTTCGGGTTTCTGGCGGCGTGCACCAAGACCATCGAGTTCTCGACCCAGGTGATGATCCTGCCCCAGCGCCAGACCGCGCTCGTGGCCAAGCAGGCGGCCTCGCTGGATGTGCTCTCGGAAGGTCGTTTCCGCTTCGGGATCGGCAGTGGCTGGAACCCGATCGAGTATCAAGCCTTGAACGAGGATTTCACCAATAGGGGCCGACGTCTGGCCGAGCAGGTCGATGTGATGCGCAAGCTCTGGGCCGAGCCGCATGTCACTTACAAGGGCGACTATCACGAGATCGACGACGCCGGCATCAACCCGCTTCCGACCGGGCGGTCGATCCCGCTCTGGTTCGGCGGCCACGACGACCGGATGCTGCGCCGCATCGCCAAATTGGCGGATGGCTGGATCATGCTGGCCTATCCGCCCGACGACAGCGCGCTCCAGGCCTTCGAGACTCTGCGTGGCTATATCCGCGCCGAAGGCCGGTCGCCCGATGATGTCGGCCTGGAGATCTGGACCTCGCTTGGTGATGGCGATGACGAGAAACTGCGCGCTGATTTCAAGTTCTGGAAGGATGCCGGTGTCAGCCATATCACGCTCAACAACTGGTATGGCCGCCACCCCCACAAGCGCATGGCCGAGCGCGGCGCCGAGGCGCATCTGAAGGCGATGCGGCATTATCGCGCGTTGGTGGATGACCTTCTATAGGGGCGAGTGAAGAGGCGATAGACCCTTCGAGACGCGCCTTTCAGGCGCTCTTCGGGGTGAGTGTATTTTGTGCGTACTCACCCTGAGGAACGAGCGTCAGCGAGTGTCTCGAGGGGTCTTTTCCTGGCCCGTTTCAAAACAATAACAGGCTTTAAAGATGGTTGTTGGAGAGACCGAAATCCAAAACGTCGCCCTCTACCGGCGCATGCGGCTGCTGCGTCGGTTCGAGGAGATGGCCGGTGACCTCGTCCGCGGTGGCGAGATTCAGAGCGCGGTGCATGAATATACCGGCCAGGAGGCGGTCGCGGTTGGCGTTTGCGCGGCGCTCGGCCCCGATGACGTGATAACCAGCACCCACCGGGGGCATGGCCATATTTTGGCGAAGGGTGGAGACCCGGCGCTTATGCTGGCGGAACTGCTGGGACGCGAGACCGGTTACAACAAGGGCCGGGGCGGGTCCATGCATATCGCGGATATCGATCTCGGCATCTATGGAGCCAACGGCATCGTCGGGGCCGGGGCTCCGATGGCCTGCGGGGCGGCTTTCATGTTCAAGACAATGGCGGAGCGTCACGTGGCGGCGCCGTTCTTCGGCGACGGGGCGATGAACCAGGGGGTGTTGCTGGAAAGTTTTAACCTCGCGGTCATGTTGCATCTGCCGGTGGTCTTCGTGTGCGAGAACAACGGCTACGCGGTGACCACGCCGATCGGTGAGGTCCTGAAGGGCTCGATCCTTGAGCGCGCCGCCGGCTTCGGCCTGGCGGTGGAGGTGGTGGACGGCATGGATGTCCGCGCCGTGCGCGCCGCCGCGGATCGCGCGGTCAAGCGAGCGCGGGACGGCGGTGGACCGAGCTTCCTTGAATGCGAAACCTGCCGGTTTTCGGTCCATAATGTTTCGGCGGGACCGGCCTGGCCGGACGAACGCGCCGAGGACGAGCGCGAGGAGGCTCGCGCTCGGGACCCGATCGAGCGTCTCGCGCGGCAATTGATCGAGGAGGGACGGTGGACCGCCGACGACCGAGCGCGCGTCGACGCCGAGGTCGAGAGCGAGCTCGAGGGAGGTCTCGGCTTCGCCCGCAATAGCCGGCGCCCCGATCCCGACAGCGCCTATGATTTCATGTATGCTAGGCCCTATGCCGGTTTGCCGGCGCGGGGGACCGACGGATGAGCCGCGCGCTGAACTATGTGGACGCCATTCGCGAGGCGCTGTTTCAGGCCATGGAAGCGGACCCGTCGGTCTTCATGATCGGCGAGAACATGCGCGCCGGCATCCGGCCTGAATCCCGAGGCCTCTATCAGCAGTTTGGCGATGACCGGGTGATCGATATGCCGATTTCCGAGGCCGCGTTCACCGGCTTCGCCACCGGCGCGGCGCTGGCCGGCGGACGCGTCATCGTCGAGTTCCAGGTCTCCTCGTTGATCTATCCGGCCTTTGATCAACTGGTCAATCAGGCGGCCAAGTTGCCCTACATGCTCGGCGGTCAGCGGTTTCTGCCGGTGACCTATCTGATCATGGGCGCCGGGGCCGGCGGTGGGCGCGCCGGACAGCATTCCGACAACCCCTATCCGTACTTTCTGCACGCCGGGATAAAATCGGTGTTTCCAACCACGCCGGCGGACGCGAAATCCCTGATGCTGGCCGCCATCGCCGAGGATGACCCGGTCGCGGTCTTCGCGCCGGTCGGGGTGTACGGAACCAAGGGGCCGGTCCCCGAGGAGCCTGTCCTGGCGCCGCTCGGCCGAGGCGTGGTCCGCCGCCCCGGCGCCGACGTGACGGTTGTCGCCGGCGGCCCGCACGCGCTACAAGCCGTCGCGCTGGCCGAAAACCTCAAGGACGAGGGGATATCGGTCGAAGTCTGGGACCCGCTATCCCTACTGCCGCTGGACAAGGCGGGGCTTGAGGCTTCGGTGAACAAGACCGGCCGGTTGGTGATCTTCGATGATTCCAACCGCACCTGCGGTTTCGCCGCCGAGATCGCCGGGCTGGCGGCGGAACGCTGCTTTCACGCGCTCAAGGCGCCGATCAAGCGGGTAACCCGCGCCGATGTCGTGATCCCCTACAGCGCCCCAATCGAGACCGAGGTTCTCGCCACGGTCGACCGTCTGGAGGCGGCGGTGCGCGCGGTGATGGGGTAGGCCGCCGCGCCTAAGGCAACGGCTTGTCGGTCACCGCGATGCCCTCGATCTCGATCAGCAGACCATCGACCGCCAACCCCTCGATGCCGAGCAGCGTGTTGGTGGGCTGGTTGCCTTCGGGAAAGAACTCACCTATCACGCCGATAATCCCCTCGAGTTGGCTTTGGTGGTAGTTCACGACATAGGTGTTGATCTTGACCATGTCGGTCATCGCCCCGCCGGCGGCCTCGACATTGCGCTTCAGGTTTTCCAGTGCCTGGCGGGCCTGGGCCACGACATCGCCGCGCCCGACGATGTTGCGATCCTTGTCAAAGGCTATTTGCCCGGCCAGATAGATGGTGCGACCGCCCTCGGCGGAAACCGCGTGCGTGTAGTTCTTCGGTGTGGGGGAGCCTGCGGGATTGATGCGGGTGATTTTCACGGCGGATCCTTTCATGGGGGATGGCATTGACGCGATCAGCCTAACCACCATTGATAACGACGTCGACGCGATCCACTAGCGAGACCATCACGATCAAGGTTTCCGAGCCCCTGGTGTCGGCTTCGTTTGACGGCGGGCCGGAATTGTTTTGTGTTGGACGGATCGTCCCGCGCGGGCGGACTATCTAAATCGACGGGATCCCATGGCACTGTCACCCAAAAGACGTGGAATGTTGAAATGGCTGACCCTGTTGTCGGTCGTCGGACTGTTGGGATTCGGCTCCTATGAGTTGTTTCACTGGTTCACCCATGTCTATGAATTCGATGCGCGGATACGCACCGACCTGACCCGGATCTCCAGCCGGGTCAACGGCACCATCGAGACCATCGAGGTGGCCGAGGGTGATCGAGTCGCCAAGGATGATGTTCTAGTCACCATGAAGGCCGGGGCGGTGCGACAAAGGATCGAAGCCTTGAAGGCCGATGTCGCCGGGGCGTCCGCCGAGGCGGATCGTCTTACGGCTGAAAAGCAGGCGCTGGAGGCGGATCTCGATGCCCGGACGGCGACCAAGCGGGAACTGGTTCGGGCCCTTGAGGTTGAGCGCGGGGCGCTGATCGACCGGCACGAGCTCGCCAAGAAAAAACTCAAGCGCACGACCTTCTTGGTTTCCAGGAAGCTAACGTCGGAGCAGGCGCTGGAGGATGACCAGGACAAGGTGCTTGATCTGGCGGGCCAGGTGAGCGTCGCCAGCGCGCGGGTTCAAGTCGCCAAGCGCGAGATCGCCGAGATCGAGGCCGAGCGCTCCGAGGTCATGGTGCTGGACGAGGCGATCAAGATCGCGCGTATCGAGGCGCGGCGACTGGAAGCGCAGATCAAGGAGCAGGAAGTCGATCTCGACGAGCGGGTCATCCGCAGCCCGATCGACGGGGTGGTCGACCGGATCTTCAAGAATGTCGGCGAGTATGTCGAGGACGCCGACGAGCTGCTGATCGTGCACGATCCCGACAACATCTGGATCGAGGCGAATATCGCCGAGGATCAGATCCGCCATCTAGCGGTTGGCCAGCCGGTTCGGGTCGATCTCGACGCCTATCCCTTCGAGACCTTCCGCGGCGAGGTGATCGGCATATCGATGGTAACCGTCGCGGATCTGGCCATGGGCGGCACCGAAAGCACGGCGAAATCGATCAAATCGACCCAGAAGATCCCGGTTCGGATCAAGCTGCTCGACCCGCCGCCGCTTACCGCGCCGGGGATGCTGGTTGAGGTCAATATCCAGATCCGTGACAAGGCCTCGCTGCCGTGAACATGGACAAGTTCGATTGGCGGGTGGTGCTGGCGTTGGCCACCTCGTCGATGCTGCTCCAACAAGCTCTGGCCTATGTCTGTCAGATCGTCATGCCGTTCCTGGCCGACCGGATCGCCGAGGAGTTCGGGATTTCCCGCGCCTGGCTAGGGCTTTATCTGTTCATCCAGAACATCGCGGCGATTGCCGCGGCGATGGGGTGCGGCGCGCTGATCGTCAAGCTGGGACCGCTTCGGATCAGCCAGATTTGCCTGATCTTCATGGGCGGTAGCCTGTTCGTGATCGCTACCGGCATGCTGTGGTTGTATCCGGTGGCCGCGATCCTGCTCGGCGCCGCCTCGGTCTCAACCCCCGCGAGCTCGCACATTCTGGCGCGGTTCTGCCCGCCGCGCCTGGCGCCGCTGATCTTCTCGGTCAAGCAGACCGGGGTGCCGGTGGGCGCGCTGATCGGCGGCTTGCTGATCCCGGCCTTGCTGGGCCTCGGGCTCTACAGCGCCACCTTGCGCCAATCGATCCATCTCGACGCCTTCGGCACCTCCTTCGTTTGTGGCCTGCTGGTTTATTCGGTCGCGCTCATGCTTCAGCCCCTGCGCGCGCATTTCGATTCCGACCGCAAGCCAGACACCAAGTTCAGCGTCTCCGGAGCGGCGCAGACCATGCGGATCGTCGTCCATGACGCCAAGTTGCGCGACCTGGCTTTCCTGTCCTTCGCGCTGGGCGGGCTGCAATCGATCTGGTCCGGGTTTTTCATCCTCTTTTTGATCGACCGGCTGGACTACACGGAACTGGAGGCCGGAACCGCCTTCGCCATCGCCAGCGTGACGGCGATCTTCGCCCGCATTCTCTGGGGTTATCTCGGAAGCACGATCCTTTCGCCGCGTTTGGTCCTGGGCACGCTCTGTGTCTTTGCCGCGGTATCGGCGATCCTGACCGGCTTTTACGGTTCCGGATGGAGCCTGAACGCGATCATCGCCGTCGCCATCGTCTACAACATCACCTCGCTCAGCTGGCACGGCGTGCTGTTGGCCGAGACCGCGCGGCTGGCGCCCGAGGGGCATGTCGGTGGGATTACCGGCGGGGTGCTGGCCTTCACCTCGGTCGCCATGATGATCTATCCGGCGATCTATGGCGGGTTGCTGGCGATTACCGATTCCTACGGCGTCGGCTTTATCCTGGCGGCGGGGCCGGCGATGTTCTGCGCCATCGTGTTCTACAACGAGCCGCTCGAAGGGTCCTGGACCGGCACGATCCTGCGTGGTCTCGGCTGGGTGCTCCATCCCGCGCGGCTCGCCGCGTTCTGTCTGTTGACCCTGGCTTCGGTCGCCGGGGCGGCGGTGTTGGTGTATCGGGGCCTGGTCTGATAGCGGCGCGACCGGGTGGGCCGGCGAAGGTTGCCGAGACGTCCCCGGACCTGTATCAAATCCGAAACCCACCCCCGACAATCTCATGCAAGGAACGGATCGATGGCAAGCGCGACCGCGAGACATATTCTGGTTGATAGCGAGGAGTTCTGCGAGGAGCTCAAGAACAAGATTGCCGGCGGCGAGTATTTCGGCGCCCTGGCGAAAGAGCATTCTTCCTGCCCGTCCGGCGCCAGCGGTGGAGATCTCGGCTCCTTCGGTCCCGGCATGATGGTCCCCGAGTTTGACCGCGTCGTGTTCAGCGCGCCAGTGAACGAGGTGCAGGGTCCGGTGAAGACTCAGTTCGGCTATCACCTGCTGGAAGTCACCAGCCGGACCGACTGACCCGCCGTCAGACCACCACGAAGCCGTGCGCGTAGGGGTCTCGGTCGTCGATGAAGATCGTGTTGAGCCCGGTGATCCGGGCCCAACCCTGGACCGAGGGGATGATCGCCTGGTGATTGGCGACCGTCGCGTCCGCCTCGACCTTGCCGATGAACTGGCTGCCGATAATGCTCTCGTGCACGAAGCGGTCGCCGACGCTCAATCGGCCACGCGCCGCCAATTGCGCCATCCTGGCCGAGGTGCCGGTGCCGCAGGGCGAGCGGTCGATCGCCTTGTCGCCGTAATAGACCGCGTTGCGGGCATCGGCGCCGGGCGTGGTCGGTTTGCCGGTCCACATGATGTGCGAAAGCCCCTGGATCGCCGGCTCGTCGGGATGTGTGAACGTGTAGGCCTCGTTCATCGCTCGGCGCAGCTCGCGGGCCATGTCGACCAGTTCCGAGGCCTTGTAATCCGCCATGTCGGGGAAATTCTCCTGTGGCTCGACAATGGCGTAGAAGTTGCCGCCATAGGCCACGTCGACCTTCAGGCTTCCCAGATGCGGCGAGGTAACCTCCAGGTCGCGGGAATGCAGGAACGAGGCGACATTGGTCAACTTCACCCAGTCCACATGCTCGCCGTCCATGCCGTATTCGGCGACGATGCGACCGGCCGGCGCGTCCAGAATCAGGCGACCCGGCGTCGCCGGTTGAGCGAGGCCGCGCTCTATCGCGACGGTGACGGTGCCGATGGTGCCATGTCCGCACATCGGCAGGCAGCCGGAAGTCTCGATGAAAAGAATTCCGGCGTCGCAGTCATCGCGTGTCGGCGGCATCAGGATCGAGCCGGACATCATGTCGTGGCCGCGCGGCTCATACATCAGACCGGTTCGGATCCAGTCCAGATTCTCTTGAAAATATGCGCGCCTTTCAATGGCACTGGCGCCGGGCAGGGACGGCGCGCCGCCGGCCACGACCCGCACCGGATTGCCGCAGGTATGCGCGTCAACGCAGAAAAAGGTCCGACTTGCCATGAGGCCTCCCCATGCTGCTCTCGGGCGTGGCGAAAAAACGCCCCCCACGCCGTTCTCGGGCGTGGCGAAAAAACGCTTGAGTGTACCTTTTCGCCTTCGGATTGCCATCCTTTCGCCCAGACTTTAGGTTTCCCTGGCCGCCATCGTTAACCAATCTGGAGACCGTTTCATGCGGCCTGTAACTTTTTTGACGCCCGGCGGAATTCTCAATGCCGTGATGCTCGGCGCGTTTGTCCTGTTCGGCGCGGCGCGGGCGGAGGCGCAAGTTCAACCCCGCCACGACGAGATTGTGCTGGAATTGTCGGCCGAGGAATGGGTCGAAACCAAGACCGCGCGAGTCGTGATCGCGGTGGATCTGGCGATCGGCGCCGGACAGTTCGGACAGGCGCGGGCGGAGGTGGAGGGCGATCTTCGGGCGATCTCGCCCAAGGGCGAATGGCGGCTCACCCAGTTCAACAAACTGCGCGACGAAGCCGGATACGAGCGGTGGCGGATGCTGGCCGAGGCGCGTCTTCCCGACAAGGTGCTCTCTTCCCTCGGCGCGACGGTGAAGAACGTTAGCCGGTCGGGCCGCGCGTTTCATATTCAGGCGATCGACTACACCCCCACCCTGGTGGAGCGCGAGGCGGCGCGGGCGTCCTTGCGTGCGCGGCTCTACGCCGAGGCGGGTCGCGAGGTCGCCGCTATCAACAAGGCCTTTCCGGGCCGTGGTTTTCGTATCGGGCATATCGACTTCACCGGCCAAGTCATGATGGGGCGTCCGATGATGGACAGCGCGCGGACCACCCGCGTGATGGCGGCGCAGGCCAAGTCGGCGCCGGCGACGGCGGTGGCCGAGAAGCTTGTCGTCGATGCCCGTGTTATCTTGGCCGCCAAGGCACCATAAACCTTCCATCCGCCGCGATGGCGGAATTGATCCGAGGAGAAGCGCGTGAGCAAGGGTTTGTTGATCGTGACCGGTGGGAGCCGGGGAATTGGCGCCGCGACGGCGATCAAGGCGGCCGCTGAAGGCTGGGATGTCGCGGTCAACTACGCGCGGGACGCCCAGGCCGCCGATCGTGTCGCCTTGAAGGTCCGCGAAACCGGCCAAAAGGCCATAACCGTTCAGGGCGACATGAACGAGGAGGCGGATATCCTGCGGCTCTTCGAGACCGCCGAGGCGGAACTGGGTCCCGTCAAGGGCCTCGTCAACAGCGCCGGGACCACCGGCATGGGCACCCGTGTGGAGGATATGTCGGCGGACGCGATGCGCGGCGTGATCGGCCTTAACGTTATCGGGCTGATGCTGTGCAGCCGCGAGGCGGTGCGACGGATGTCCACCAAGAATGGCGGGGCGGGCGGTCGTATCGTCAATCTCGGCTCGGCGGCTTCCCGTCTCGGCGGCGCCAATGAGTTCGTCCATTACGCCGCCTCGAAGGGCGCGGTTGACTCCTTCACCCTGGGCCTGGCGCGCGAGGTCGCCTCGGAGGGAATTCTGGTGAATGCCGTCTCACCGGGCATGATCGATACCGAGATCCATGCCTCGGCCGGTTTGCCGGATCGGGCGATGAACGCGGTTCCCAATATTCCGATTCGTCGGGTGGGGCAGCCCGAGGAAGTCGCTGATGTAATCGTCTGGCTGCTGAGCGACGGGGCGAGTTATTGCGCCGGCGCGATCGTGGATGTGACCGGCGGTCGTTAGTTTGGTGGATTTTAGGTTATGAGCGCCAAGGACGGTCCTCTTGATCGCTACGAGGCCTTGCTTGCCTTGGGCGAGGTGAATGCGGATTCCGCGCAGCGCCAGGCCGCGGAAAAGCTGCAGGAGATGCACGATCGTCTCGACGGCTATCGTCCGGCTTCCGCGAAGACGGGCTGGGCCGAGCGGTTCGGGTTCTCCAAGCGCGCCCCGGCGGAGGCACCCAGGGGGCTCTATATCCACGGCGCGGTGGGACGCGGAAAATCCATGCTGATGGATCTGTTCTTCGATGGCGTGTCGGTCGAACGCAAACGACGCGTGCATTTCCACGAGTTCATGCAGGAGGCCCACGAACTTATCCACGAGTGGCGGCAATCCAACAAGGTTTCGGAGGCGGCCGAGCCGATTCGTCCGACGGCGGCCAAGCTGGCCGACCGAAACTGGTTGCTGTGTTTCGATGAGTTCGAGGTCCGGGACATCGCCGACGCGATGATCGTATCGCGCCTGTTCCAGGCGATGTTCGAGTTGGGCGTCGTCGTGGTCGCGACCTCGAACCGGCACCCGAACGATCTATATAAGGACGGGCTACAGCGGGACCGATTCCTGCCCTTCATCGCGATTCTTCAGAAACGCCTTGAAGTGTTGCATCTCGCCGATGGTCGGGACTATCGCTTGGACCGTCTCAAGGGCATGAGCGTGTATCACACGCCCACCGGCGAGGCGGCGGATCGAGCCTTGGATCTTGCCTTCGAGGATCTGACGGATGGTCGACCGGGCAAGTCGGAGCGGTTGGCGTTTCGTGGACGGGAGATCGTGGTGCCAAGGGCCGAGGGGGCGGTTGCGCGGTTCGGCTTCGCTGATCTTTGTGAAGCGCCATTGGGACCGGGTGATTTCCTCGAGATCGCCAAACGCTACAGATCGATCCTGATATCCGACGTGCCGGTGATGAATAGCGAACGCCGTGACTCGGCGCGGCGCTTCATGACGATGATCGACACGTTCTATGACAATCACATCCATCTCATGCTCTCCGCGGACGCGCCGCCGAGAGGACTCTATTCCGGTGATGACTGGGGGTTTGAGTTCGATCGAACGATTTCCCGCCTGATGGAGATTCAGTCCCAGGACTATATCGAGGCGGCGCGATCGGAGGTCACCGAGGCGGCCTAGGGTGACTGAACAGGGCTTGAAAGCGTGGGAAAAAACACAAAATGGTTGAATCTCGCTTAAAATGCTGTTTAAATCTCGATTAATAGTGGGGCGGCGCGCATAAACCTCCAAAACCAAGCGCCGAATGGGTTCGTGCTAGATACGATTAACGCACATCGCCACGCGGATACCGGTGCCGCGGACGAGTTGGTGACCGATTACGATCGCGATTCGATCCATACTCTGCCTCTGGGCACGGTTCCAGTCCAGGATTCCGGCCTTCGCAAGGCCCGGCTGATCAAGAATGTCCGCTTGGAAACCCAGATCGAGTTCTATCGCGAGTCCGGCATGGGTAGTGCTCAAATCAGTGTCGACGAGATCCCGAATTTCTTCCATGGCGACCAGGACAGCCTGATGTCCGATATCGCGATTCTCAAGAAGCTGGAGGCGTTGAAAAGCTTCGATTGTTATTCACTGCGGCGTGGGTTTCGCGAGGCCGGTGTCAAGGTGGACACCGGCGTGGGGTTGTCGCTCTCCAACGCCAAGCGGCGGGAGTTGTTTCCCTTTATGCGGAACCTCACCAGGCCAATTATCCGCTATATCTATGGCGGGAAGCACCTGGACGTGAACGACACCCAAGCCCTGATGGATTTGATCTCCAATCCAGACCAGCGCGCGGTGCGGTCGCGCCTCGAGGGGATGGCCGGCGCGTTGGACACGACCCTCGACGAGCTTCCAAATCTTTTGGAGGATTTCGGCGACACCTTCATGTCGCTGTCCTACTACCGCAGCTATTTTGTATACGTGGTGCCGAAACTCGACATGATGGTCGAATGGATGCGCGAGGTGTCGGGTAGCCCGATGTTGCGCAACGATTCCCGGATGCAGCAGAATTTCAAGGGCATCGAGCAGGCCCTGACCTTCCTGTCGAAAAACGTGACCCGGCGCTTCAATCAGTTCGACAAGAACATCGTCATCGATTGGGACAAGGTCACCATCGGCACCTTCAATCAGGTCCGTAAACTGATCACCACCCATCACGCCTCCTTGGCCGAGGTGTTGAGTGGCCTCACGGTCAAAGTCTACGAGTGGGAAAACGCGTTCCCTAATCGGGGAGGAAGCCCGGACCGACGGGCGGATTTCCTGCTGTCCGAGATTAAGCCCGGCCTGGATGGGTTGCATCGCGTCGAACGCTCGGCGCCGCGTTTCTAGTCCTGAAAACGAACAAGTGACACGGTTCGGTGGTGGGTGATCTTGCCGCCGCCGTGGAATCGCGCTAAACCGCGCCGCGACTGGACGTCGTGGCCATCTGGCTCGGTCCGGATTCGTTTCGACAGGAAAATTTGAAACTGGAGACAGGCATGGCCCGCAACAAAATCGCGCTGATCGGCGCTGGCAATATCGGCGGCACGCTCGCGCTGCTGGCCGGACTCAAGCAATTGGGCGATGTGGTGTTGTTCGACGTTGTCGAAGGCATGCCCCAGGGCAAGGCGCTGGATATCGCCGAGGCCTCTCCGGTGGAGCGCTTTGACGCCAACGTCACCGGCGCGAATGACTACGCGGCCCTCAAGGGCGCCGACGTGGTGATCGTCACCGCCGGGATCGCCCGCAAGCCGGGCATGAGCCGCGACGACTTGATCGGCACCAACTTCAAGGTGATGGGCGCGGTCGGCGAGGGCATCAAGAACAACTGCCCGGACGCCTTCGTGATCTGCA